>TARA_B110000503_G_scaffold117150_1_pt1 | contig 39906 bp, 37 predicted proteins | sample TARA_B110000503 | Tara Oceans TARA_B110000503 (sample SAMEA4397472) | marine metagenome | biome: Polar Biome; feature: [SRF] surface water layer (ENVO:00010504); material: water (ENVO:00002006), including particulate matter (ENVO:01000060) such as... | depth 5 m | reverse complement strand
GCAAAGTAGCTTAACTGACTCTCCGGAAATCGTAGGCAAGTCCATAAGTACTGATTTTTATGAAACGTAGGTCATTCGATTGGGTTATACTTATAAATTTTAATTCGTATATTCAATCGTTAAAATGTTTATAATGAAGAAGCTAACCTATTTGTCAGGCTCATTTTTCAGTTCGATGACTGTTTTGTCTGTTTTATTTAAATTGTTGCAGTTGCAAGGAGCCTCTGAATTGTTGAGCGTAGGATTATTAGGAATTGCACTAGTATTTATTCCGACCTTCACAAAATACCATTATGATCGAAGTGATCATTGATGGGATTCAGTTTTTGAGTTGGGGGCTTTTTTAGTTTTCATCAAGTTGATGTGTTTCTTTCAACATTAAGATAAACTGATATATAGACCGCGTTAATAGTTCATAAACTTGCTCGAAGTCAGCTTGTTCGCCATAATAGGGATCAGTGACGTCTGTATCCAAAGCGATGGCGTCGAAATGCCTCATTTTTAGAATTTTTGCTTTCCCGTTGCTACTGATTTTTTTTAGATGCTCAAAATTAGTTTGATCCATAGCGACGAGATAGTCAAAGCGATGGGCATCTATTGGCGATACCTGACGGGCGTGATGAGACAGTTCAATACCATGTTTATGTAGTGCTTCGAGGGTTCTAGGGTCTGCCAAGGAGCCAATGTGATAGGCGGCTGTGCCAGCGGAGTCGCACCCTAGTTGATGGCTGAGTTGCGCTTGTTTTACTTGACGATCAAATATACCTTGTGCCATTGGGGACCGGCAGATATTGCCCAAGCAAACGAACAAAACTTGAATCATTTTATTAAGGAGCTATTTGTTTCGGTAGTGATTGTCATTAGATAGCTGAAGTTATCTTTTATATTTTATTTTGCTTTTAAAAATCGCCATATCGTAGTTGTATTTTTATAATTTTGAGCATGGATCATTTAATTACTGATTTTTTTAATGCTATAAGAGCGGGTGATAAGGAAGAAGTGGCGAGATTTTTGGCCGAAACCCCTGACTTATTGCAAGCCGTTGATAGTCGCGGATCAAGTGCATTGATTTTGGCTACTTATTACGATCATTTACCTATGGCAAAATGGCTACTCGAAAAGGGAGCTACTGTGAATTTCACAGACGCCTCGGGCAATACGGCGCTTATGGGGGTTTGCTTCAAGGGTTCGGTACCTTTGGTTCAATTGTTAATCCTACATGGAGCTGATGTCAATGTAGTTAACAGTATGGGTGGTACGCCATTGATTTATGCCAGTACTTTTCAAAGAACTGAAATCGTAAAAATACTTTTGGTACATAATGCCCATAAGGGAGCTAAAGATAAGGAAGGGAAATCGGCCTTAGATCATGCCAAAATCAATGGATTTACTGAACTTATACAGCTTTTAGTGGATTGATCAAAAAAGTGTATTCTTGCTCATTTTTTCACTGAAATTGACAATCTTGAAACGTCCGTTTTGGGCGTCGTTTTATTTTGTTCTAGCTTCGTTTTCATTTTGAAATTTATATACGACATAACGATCAATATTTATTTTTTGATTATTAGGTGCTTGGCTCCTTTTAATCACAAGGCAGCCCTTTTTACTGAAGGCAGGAAGTATTCATTTTGGCGTACAATACCCAGAAGAGATCCTCAAGTGATGCGCTATTGGTTCCATGTATCTTCTTTAGGTGAATTTGAACAATGTCGCTCAGTTATCGAATCCTTAAAATCACGAACTCCTGATGCTGAAATCGTGCTTACTTTTTTTTCTCCTTCGGGATTTGAAGTGAGAAAAAATTATCAATTGGCGAATTGGGTTGGTTATATCCCTCAAGATCAATATCATTTGGCCGCTGAATTCTTGAATCAGGTGGCGCCTACCGTTGCTATTTTTGTCAAGTATGAATTCTGGTTGAATCACCTGCAGGTATGTTTTGATTTGGAGATTCCCGTTGTCTATTTCTCAGTGATGTTCCGCGCTGATCATATCTATTTTGGAAAAGGCAAAAAGCTGTATCAAAAATATTTTCAGCGTGTGGATCATTTTTTTGTACAGGATCAACAATCGGCTGATTTGATTCATTCAATGAATATAAAAGAGGTTACCATCGCTGGTGATACACGGTTTGATCGGGTTATTGCCATTGCTGAACAGGCGCAATCATTTCCAGATATTGAGCGATTTGTTGCGGATCATGAGGTATGGGTAATGGGGAGTATTTGGGCTTCTGATTTAAAAATCCTGGCCCCATTTATCATAAAAAGAGCAGGTCAGGCAAAATTCATTCTTGCGCCCCATGACATAGGAAATGAGACGGTTTCACGGTTGATGGAGTTGTTTCCTAGGGCCTTGAAATTCAGTGAGATGTCTTCTGAAAATCATTTTAAGGAATATGATATCTTGATTTTGGACAATATGGGCATGCTTTCATCTATCTACCGATATGCTCATTATGCATACATAGGAGGCGCTTTTGAGGCAGGTTTACACAATACGTTGGAAGCTGCAGTATTTGGAATGCCTATCTTCATCGGAAGAAGTGAGAAAAATTTAAAATTTAAAGAAGTACCAGAATTGATGCAATGTGGTGCCGTTTTTGATTTTGATGATTTGAATAACTTTGAAAGTATCTTTCAGAAGATTAATGATGATGAATTGTTGTATGAGCAGGCAGCCAAGGCGGCCTATGGCTACACGCGTACGATGCATGGGGCTACTGAAAAAATCACCAAATACCTAACCAAATTTGATTAAATGAGGGGAGTAATCATTAAATCAACGGGTTCTTGGTACTTGGTTCGTGACGAACAGGATAAGGTGGTCAGGGCCAGACTCCCTGGCAAATTCAAACTCAACGATCAAAAAATATCGAATCCCATATCGGTAGGAGATTTTGTTATTTTAGAGGCAGAAGATGATAATTTCTTAATCCAAAAAATCTTGCAACGCCGCAATTATATTATCCGCAAATCACCAAAAAAAAGAGGATATGCCCATATGATTGCAGCTAATATTGACCAAGCTGTAATGGTTGCCTCTCACAAGAGACCGCGGACAAGTCTTGGTTTTATTGATCGTTTTTTCACCACATTAGAGGCTTTTAGAATTCCTGGTTTTTTATTAATCAATAAGGCAGATTTGTATAGTGAAGCAGAGTTGACTGCGTTACGTGAGATTATGAAAATGTATGAAAAAATAGGTTATCGTGCAGCAATAACCTCTTTTACTGAAAATAATATTTCCGAAATTGATGGTTGGTTTGAAAATAAAATCACCTTAATTTCTGGGCATTCTGGCGCAGGTAAATCAACATTAATCAATCTTATTGCGCCAAAGGCAACACAGGCGGTCGGTGAAATATCAGATTTCGCCAACAAGGGGACTCATACGACTACGTTTGCCGAAATGTTTTCACTCAATCCAACTACGCACATTATAGACACACCGGGTATTAAGGAATTGGGATTGGCCGAGATTCAAACAGCAGAACTATCACATTATTTTCCAGAGATGCGGAATTTCTTAGGTCAGTGCAAATTTCATAATTGTCTGCATATTAGTGAACCTTCCTGCGCGATACAAGAGGCCGTTAAAAGTGGCGAAATCGCATTAAGTAGATTTGAAAGCTATCTGAGTATGATGGAGAATGATGATAATCGACGTTAAGTAATATCACTCAATGCGTCATTTAATTTGATTTGGAGGCTTATTATTTTTGTATTTTATTTCAATAGTTGATCTTACTTTAGCTATTTTATGGCAAAATCAATAACTATACTGTAAATATTTTGTATGCGTATTTTTAAATTCTTGATGTTTTTAGGTCTTTTTTATACGAATTTTGGTGCTCTGGGTCAATATGGCTTATTTGATCAACCTCAAGCAATGGTCTTGGTTAAAAAAGCGACAGATAAAATCTATGCTGTTGAGGTTGATTCTGCCAATTATTATATTTGGAAACTAGAAGAAATATTACCCAATCATCCAATCGTACCCATCATGCAAGCTTTTTTGATTCAGTGGCAAAATATGCCTATTTTTGAAGGAGCAACGTTTGCGAGATTGGAAGCCAAGCTATTGGCTACTATTGAGGCGACTTCCAAGCTTAATGCTTTTGACTCATATGACATCGAAGCTGTTTATTTTGAGCTTATCGCAAGAGGGTTGTTGGCTGAATATTATGCCGAAGATCGTAGGTATTTAGATGCCTTTACAGAAGGCAATAAAATGTATGGATTGATCAAAAAAGGGTTTGATTTGGTTGATAAGCAGCCAGAATTTTTGTTTACTGCAGGGTTATACAACTACTTCAGGGTTGCTTATCCCGAAAAGCACCCAGTGGTTCTTCCGTTTGCGTTATTTTTTAAAAAAGGAGATAAAGTGCTTGGTCTTGAACAAATTAAGAAGGCGACAGAAGTAGGTGTTCTCTCAAAGATCGAGGCGAAAATGTATCTGGCCTATGTCTATTTAAGATATGAGCAAACGCCAATGGAAGCGTACGTTATCTTAGAAGGATTGGTTCATAAGTACCCTTCAAATCGCTATTTTGTTGCTAAGTTTTTAGAAGCGTCGTATGCTACCAAGCAATATCAAAATATAGCGCCTTGGATGTTGGATTTTCTAATCGCATCTCCCAGGGAATATGACAAAATGGTGGGAAATATTTTCATGGCTATTCATTTAGAATTTATAGATAAAAATATTGAACAGGCGTACGATTATTATGGGATAGGTATTGAATTTGGAAAGCAATTATCAAATCATGGAGAGTATTTTAAAAGTATCGGTTATCTAGGATTGGCTAGGTTGAGTGCTCAATTTGGTAATGTCAATACCTCTCGATCTTATTACAACTTATGTCTTGAATTTGCAGAGACGGCGGACGTAACAACAGCGGCGGCATTAGGTTTGACAAAATGAATTACAAAACAATTATCACTAGCGGTGAAGGATTGTATAAAGAAAAGGGTAGCAAATTTTTAAGTTATGCCTTTGCAGTATCAAATGAAGAGCAGGTTATTTTTTTTTGAATCAGCTCAGACGTAGTCATTTTACCGCTCAGCATCATTGCTATGCCTATGTTATCGGTCTAAAACCCCAAGCTTTTAAAGCCTATGATGATGGTGAGCCAGGGCACTCCGCAGGTGATCCTATATTAGGCCAAATCAGGTCAATGCAGCTTACCGATGTCATGGTAGTGGTCGTTAGATACTTTGGGGGCACGAAATTGGGCGTAGGGGGACTAGTCAATGCATACAAAAGTGCGGCGGCGGCAGCACTTAGTCAGTCGGAGTTGGTTGATCATTATGAAAAAATACAGTTTAATATTCTCTATTCATACGAACGAACCCATTTGCTGCTTGATTTGCTACGAAATTTCGAGCCTGAAATTCTGGAAAAGAAATTTGAGCAAGACTGTTCAATGTTGATAGCCATTCAAAAGGAATGGTCAGATTCATTTAGAGAAAAAATGCAGCTCAATGATTTTACAATCAGCTTGGTTCCTTAATTGGATCGCTAAGTTTCTTGTAATCTTCGCGCACTGGGGTGAATGTGTCAATTGCAGTGCAATATAATAGTGCTTTCCCACTATGAGGGGTATTTGAAGGAATGACCACTAGCTCACCCGGACGAAATATACGGGTAATATCGCTTATTGTAAGTTCTAATTCTCCTTGCGTTACTTGGGTGGTTTGGGTATGTACGTGGTGATGAAGGGGAAGTATACTGCCTTTATCGATTTCCCGATAAGCGATGGTCAATTCATGGGTATGTACTAGGCGGCCTATAAATCCGGGTATTATTTCGACGGCTTTTATATCCTTAATATTAAATATTTCCATAATTACAAATAGCCATTTAGCTTCAGAAGTGAATAAATCTCAAAGCACACGCAAGCGTCAGCTGCGGCATAATGCATTTGACTTTCTGTTAATAAATCATTTTCCCAATTAGAGACCTGTTGGTTTTTAGAAACACGTTTTTCCAAGAATATACCTGCAAGATTTCTTACTCCAACTTTTTCTATACCCAACGTAGGGATCACTTCGTTAAGATCGATGCAATTTTGGGGAGAGAATGTGGAAATCATTTGGAGCTCCACAAGGTCATCTTTCATACCTATGCCCACCTTGATGATGTCTTTTGATTCTAAAAGAGCCTTTAATTCTTCATGAAAACCAAGTTTATTGATTCTAAATAAAAAAGCGTCTTCTGACGTACTTAACTGGATCAGCGCAGTCGCATGATATTGACCTTTTTTGAAGGTGGGTTTTTTTTCAGTATCAAATCCGATAATCGTTTGCTTTCCCAGTTGCCTGATCGCTTGAAACATACTTTTATGATCTTCGATCACATGAATTTCACCATTGAATTGTAATAGTGGCAGTTTCGTGATTTCTTCTTTTGATATCGTAATAGGATATTTCATTATGCGATATCCTGAGTTTTTAATTTACGGATTTTGATGTTGGCATAAGCAAAAAAGATCGTCATTAAAGGGCTGATGATATTGAAAAAGCAGAAAGGCAGATAGGTAAAAGTGGCCACTCCAAGTACATTTGCATGATAGGCACCGCAAGTATTCCAGGGCACTAGCACGCTAGTCACCGTGCCAGAATCTTCCAACGATCTGCTTAGGTTTTCGGGAGCCAAGCCTTTCTTTTTATAGATATCGGTATACATCCTACCTGGAATAACAATGGCCAAATATTGATCTGAGACAGTGAGGTTAAAGAAAAAACAGGTTCCTACCGTGGAAGCGACTAATGAGCCGGTAGATTTCACCAGCTTAAGTATAGTTTCTGCAATTTTTTTCAAAAAACCGGACTTCTCCATAACCCCTCCAAAAATCATAGCAGAAATAATGAGCCATATGGTCCCAAGCATACCTGACATGCCTTTTGAATGCAAAAGCTCAGTCACCATTGCGTTACTTGTGGGAATGGAAATCTCCCCATAAAGGGCTTTCATAATACCAATATACATGCCTTTGATATCGGTGCTTCCACCAATTTCAGCAACTATATCTGGCTGAAACACTAAAGCAAAAAGCGCCCCTAAAAGCGCCCCAGTGAGTAAAGAGGGGAGTGCATTTACTTTTTTTATGATTAAGAAAATAACAGCTGCTGGAACCAAAAACAACCAGCCGTTTATTTCAAATTTCTCGGTAATTGACGAAAGAATTAATTGTGTTTCTGAGATTTCTCCTCCCGCCCCTTCAAATCCAAATCCGATGATTAAAAAAATAATTAAGGTGATGCTAATGGAGGGTATGGTAGTATAAGTCATATACTTTATATGAGTGAAGAGATCGGTACCAGCCATAGCTGGGGCAAGATTGGTGGTATCTGATAAAGGTGACATTTTGTCTCCGAAATAGGCGCCAGAAAGAACCGCCCCCGCAACCATTCCTTCTTCAATACCTAAGGCCTTACCAATGCCTATCAATGCGATACCCACCGTTGCAGCAGTCGTCCAACTACTTCCTGTGGCCATGGAGACCACAATACAAACACAGCAAGCGGCAAATAAAAAGATATTGGGATTGAGTATTTGCAAGCCATAATAAATCATTGCGGGGACCACGCCACTCAACAACCAGGTACCTGTCAGGGCTCCTACCATTAATAATATCAACAGAGAACTCATTGCCGAACTGATGCTTTGGACAATTCCTTCTCTTAGTTCAAGCCATTTATGGCCCAAACTACCTGCGATTAATGAAGCAAACGCAGCAGCAAGAATAAGTACGATCTGATTAGAGCCGTCTAAGGAGCTATCGCCAAAAACGAAGACATTTAATGAGATAAAAATAACGAGAAATAGGACGGGTAAGAATGCTTGAAGAACGGTAGGCGTTTTTATTTCTATCATTTTTAAATCAAAAGATCACAAATTAATAATAATTATTGAAAGAAGGCTTAAAATGTGATAATTACCAGGTAAAGTCTATTTATTTCAACAGATCGAGATAAACTTTGTCTACTAACTCGCTAGAATTTTTCCAAGTTAAGTTTTTAGCACTCTTTTTGATAAGTGCTTGGTTTAGTTTTATTTCATTTCCCCCCTTAAGAATTCTCTCGGCTTCCTGGACAAACGAATAGCTATCCCAGCCATCAAAGCTCGATAGCTCAGGTAGGAATTCTCGTAGCCCACAATTTTTAGATACAATGACTGGGATTCCAAGTTGCACGGCTTCTAAAGCTACCAATCCAAATGGTTCTGATATAGAGGGCATGATCAAGATAGCTAATTCTGACATCTTTTGAAGCGTTTCTTTGTGCCCCATGAATCCAAAAAATTTGACATTATTCCCCAGATTCAGTTGATGTACTTTTGACTTTAATTCGGATTCTAAGTAGCCATTCCCAATGATTTCGAATTGTAAATCAGGTCTTTTTTTTAATAATCCCCAGGCAATATCAAGAAAAATGGCAGGCCCTTTTTGATGGGTAAGTCTGCCAATAAATCCTATTTTTTTTATGCTATTAATCTTTTTTTCGACAGATACCTTAGGACTGTTTCCATTTGGAATCACCCATATTTTTTCTGGCGTAATTCCATATTCATCTATAATTATTTTTTTGGTTTGGCTACTTACCGCTATAATGCGATTGGCATTTTGTAGTCCCCGTTTTTCCAGTTCTTTTATTTCAGGATTGGGTTGAATTCCGTTTCGTTCATTTTCGGTACTATGAATGTGCGCGATAAAAGGAACGCTATACAACTCTTTAATAACTGAGGCAGCTGATAGGGTCATCCAATCATGTGCGTGAATCAAATCAAATTTGAATTTCGCAGCATATTGGGCTGCTAACAGTGTATATTTCCCCAATTCCAAAGACAGTGAGTCAGTATACTGTCCTGAAAGTGGCAGTTGGTCAATAAAGGATGCAAATGGTTTTTTTTGTATACTGGGACTAAGTGCTGGTCTAGCTGAGGTGTGGCTAAAAAAATCAGGAGTTAAATAAGGCATGAGCCTCGCGCTAATGGCCTGTATCTCTATATTATTTTTCACACTTTGGTGATTTTCCCAGTAGTCAGCTTCATAGTTTAAATTGGAGGCGGCCCACACACGAACCTTCGATTTAGGGATTGGTTCATCGTGAGTGGGAACCAAAAAATGAACTTTGTGCTTTTGAGCGATGGCGTGGGCAAGTCCTTGACTAGCGATACCCAATCCACCTGATATTTTGGGAGGGTATTCCCAACCCAACATGAGAATTTTCATTTTATGATATATTGATTCAGCGCAATTTTGATACAAATTAATCAACCTAACGCATTAAATAAGGGTAGATTTAAAGAAAGTTAACTTTAATTATTTCAGCATGTATGCCTTCCTTTTTAAAAAAGTCTAGCCAATAAAGTTGCTGCGAAGAAAGATGATCATTTGGTGATTTTATTTCATATAAATGATAGCTATGTTCATTCCAAATAAATAAATCTGGAAATCCAGTGGTATTGTCTTTTAGATTTTTGGACATTTCAATAAGAACCTTCTTGAGACCTACTAAAGGTATTTTATTGATCATTACCTCTAAATGTTCAGATAGCTTTTCCTCCCACTGAACCATCGGGTTGGCGATGCCAAATTTCTCATTAAAAGTGATATTTATTAGCATTGCTAGGGTTGAGGCTTGTTCGAAACTTTCTAGTCTTTTCATAATAGATTTTTTGCGTTTCATATAAAATGATTTCGTATAAAAATCCGAGGCAACTCGCTGAAGGGGATGATGATAATCGCCATGTTGCTGATCGAAAAGTTGGTCCCAAAAAAGGAGTCCATATAAGTTTTTCCAAAGCTGATTTTCCCCATGGATACCGTCAAATCCCAATTCCTTATAATAAGACAGCGCTTGTTCTTCAACTTTTATCAATGTGTTTTGATACAAATCTATTTTATTAGCGGACTTTAATAGTTGAGAGGTACTTCTGTTGATTCTGGTTTTTTGACGATCTAGGAAGTCCTTTGCAAATAAATATTCGGATGCATTCCAATGATTTTTCATAATTTCAAGTGCCAATTGGGTAGCACTTTCTAATTGGCCCAGTTTGTGCCATATGCGGAGTTGGCGTTCTCTTGCTGGATGTTTTTTTGCCAATTGATAGTATCTAATTGCAAGTACTGGTTGTTTTTGACGTTCAAGATGTTGACCAACTAGGAGCATAATTTGGTCGCCTATTTGCTGGGTTTTGATACTGATCAAATAGTCGTTCCATGGAATCAATTTAAGCGCTTCATGTAGGGTCGTCCCCGAAAATTCAGAAATAGCTACCCGTACCAATCGGAGTAGTTTGGATAATTCAAAGGCAGCCATAGCATCGGTTCGGTCAATAAACCAAGGGGTAAATTGAGTTTCATCTAAGGGTGCTAATTTGACATATCCGACGTCCCGGATGACAAATTCTGTCATCTGCTTTTTATATTTTCCAAAGTACAACATTTTTAAAAATTCCACCTCTTCTTGTTTGGCCACTAATACAAGTTGGTACTCTGCTAGTATACGGTTTAGCCCGTTTTTTTCATAAAGTAGCTCTATGATGGCATCCTTGGACAGTTTATTTAGGTCATATTCTGCAAAAAGAATTTGTAATTCGCGCTTGGTAAAGGGTCTATATAACTCTAAATTGTTTTCATGGGTAGAGACAATGAAATGCGCATTTTCTAGGTCTTCAATCGACCCATTTATATCTGATATTTCTGAATAGGTTAACTTGTCTAATCTGAAATACGGGCCTTTTCGGTTACAAAATCTAATAAATAGGCATTGCGCGTCTTGGGTTAAGAGGTTAAAGGCGGATAGGAATTCCCATTCGGAAGGACCAATGAGATGAGGACTGTGCTTTTGGACGAATGCTAGCAACTCACAGAAATAGTGATGATAATATCTTTCTGGAAGGATTATGGGTTCAGCTTTTGATTCAAACATTATACTCATGGGTTGATCACGTTAATTGCATCCAATAAGGCGTCCCGACAAATACTGCCTTTAAAGGTCAAAGGTATTTAGCCTTGGAATTCGTAAAAGACAAATCCCTTTGGCTAACCCCGTATTTATGATTCTAGTATGCGTAGTTTGGCGAATGACAAGAGTAATGTTTTTTCGCCATGCACGTCAAATATAATATTGGCTTTTTTCCCCGGCCCATTTTCCTCAATTGACTGAACCTTTCCGAAGCCAAATTTGGGATGTTCCACTTTCATTGATACTATTAAGTTGGTGATATCACTTGGTTTGAAATCAGCAGAAGGTTGATGCGTAGGTGTTTTTTGATCTCTTTGTTGTATCGAGCTTAAATTTTGCTTAATGAAATTTCGGGTATAATGTTGTTCTACAGGAGCTGCTGCCGGTTCACTGAAAAATTTTCTACTGATATTGATGAGATTGGGATCGACTTCCTGCAAAAAACGACTAGGCTCACAATTTTTCAATCTACCATATCGGTATCTATTAAGTGCATAACTAAAATGCAATTTTTTTTCCGCTCTGGTAATGGCAACATAAAAAAGCCTTCTTTCTTCTTCTAGATCGGCGCGACTGCTGAGCATCATTTGGGATGGAAACAATTCTTCTTCCAAACCCACAATATAGACATAGGGGAATTCTAAACCTTTGGCCATATGAATGGTCATCAGCGTGATCGTATCTTCATTGTTTTTATTTCGATCTTCGTCTGTCAACAGGGCGATATCCTGAAGAAAAGAGGAGAGTGATTTATCTTCCCTTTCTTGATTATCAACAAACTCTTTGATGGCATTGAGCAATTCTTGTACATTTTCAAATCGGCTGAGCCCTTCAATTGTTTTGTCATCATAGAGTTCCTTGAGCAACCCAGAGTTTTTCGCAATGAATGAGGCGGCTTCATAACCATCTTTGTTATCAACGACGACCTTAAACCCTTTGATGATGTTGACGAATTCTTCAATTTGATTGGCGCCACGACCACCTACCACTTCTTGTGCATGACATAAAATCTCCCATATATCTGCTCCTTGCTCTTCTGCAGCCACAAATAATTTTTCAATTGTACCAGGACCGATACCTCGCTTTGGTAGATTAATGATTCTACGTAGGGCTGTTTCATCATTGGGATTGATCACAAATCGGATATAAGCAATTAAATTTTTGATTTCCTTTCTTTGGTAGAATGAAACACCTCCAATCACTCGATATTTAAGATTCATTCTTCTCAATGCTTCTTCCATAGCACGCGACTGACTATTGGTACGATATAAAATCGCAAAATCCGAATTACGTGAGTGATGCTGCATTTTAGTTTCAAAAATCGAGGAGGCAACTAATTTACCCTCTTCATTATCAGTGGCCGATTTGATTAGTTCGATGAGCTCACCTTTTTCATTTGAAGTCCATACTTCTTTTTTTAACTGGGCGGTATTCTTATCGATCAGTGAATTGGCAGCATCTACGATGTTTTTGGTAGACCTATAATTTTGTTCTAATTTGATCAGTTTCAAATCGGGATAGTCCTTTTCGAAGTTGAGTATATTTTGAATATCCGCACCTCTAAAGGCATAAATACTTTGTGCATCATCGCCGACGACACAAACATTTTGTCTGACAGCACCTAATTTTTTGGCAATCATGTATTGCGAAATATTGGTATCTTGAAACTCATCGATGAGCACATAATGAAATCGATGTTGGTACTTATTGAGCACATCAAGATGTTCCTGAAAGAGCACATTGGTATTGAAGAGTAAATCGTCAAAGTCCATGGCATCTGCTTTGAAGCATCTTTTTGAATAAATCCGATAGATTCGCCCCATTTCTGGTCGACCATTGACCTCATCGTCATCGCGGTAGATGGGATTGTCATTGTATTCTTTCCAGCTAATCAACCTGTTTTTTGCACCTGAAATACGGTTATATACGACGTTGGCTTTATAAAGCTTGTCATCTAGATTGAGGCTTTTTACGATCGACTTGATCAATGACTTTGAATCTTCAGTATCGTATATAGTGAAGTTATTGGTATAGCCTAGCAAGCTAGCCTCTGCTCTTAACATTCTAGCAAAGACGGCGTGGAAGGTGCCCATCCAAAGGTTTCTAGCATTTGTTCCAACCAATTTTTCTATTCGATTGCGCATTTCCCGCGACGCCTTATTAGTAAAGGTAAGGGCTAGGATATTGAAAGGGTCCACTTGATGATGATCCATCAAATAAGCGATGCGGGTAGTGAGTACTCTTGTTTTTCCAGAACCGGCACCTGCAATAATCATGGTGGGCCCCGCAATGTTCATGACGCCTTCTAGTTGCGCAGGATTAAGCTCTTTTAAATAGGGATATTCACCGATGGTCATATCGCAAAACTAAAGGATCTGTAGTGTTCAACCTTGCCGATTGTAATAAAAGATCGTGCATTTTATCAACAACTATTTCGTTGGACATTTAGTGGATCTTTATCTATATTTAAAGGTTATTAAGCCTAGAGATAAGTTATTAATAATTATCTTTGGTGATTAATAAATATAATATAAGGCATGAACGAATCAGAAATTTATTTTCATGTGGGCTTGGGCAGAGTTGCTTCCACCTATTTGCAAAATAAGGTTTTTAATAATCTTGAAGGTATTCATTACATTCATAAAAATAGGTATCGTCGCAGTGTTTCAATCATCCAAAACAAAGGTCTTGGAAAATATTTGGTGAGCTGTGAATTGGATAGGCAATTTGATGAAGAATTGCCCAAATTTTTGGCAAGTTTTCCAGATGCAAAAGTTATTATTTTGTTTAGGGATCACGGTAGCTGGATTGCCTCTCAATACCGGCGGTTTGTTAAAAATGGATGGTACTATTCTTTTGAGGATTTCATTACGCTAGACAAGGATAGAGAAGGGTTTTGGTACAAAAAGCACCTCAATTATTATTCTAAATTAGAAAGTATCGAAAAGCTCTCGAAGCACAAGCCACTAATCTTGTTTTACGATGAATTGAAAAAAGACCCATGGGGCTTTTTTGACAAAATCGCAAGCTATACAGGGACTACCTACAATAAAGAATCAATTTCACTCGATAAGGTACATAGCTCATATTCAGAAAAGCAATTATTGGTTTTAAGATCTTTTTGCCGTAGATACATCCGGCATTTTCCTAGACAAAGTGCCAACAGGACTTTGAATTGGTTTGTTTTTAGGCCATGGTGGGCCTTTTTTCATTTGGTCATGTACGTTGCGTATTTTTTCCCAAAGGCATGGGTTCCAAAGGAGGCCTTTACAGATTCGGATTACCTCAAAAAAATCAATAATTTATATTGTGACGACTGGGAGAAAGTAAAATCCTATGCACACCAGAATGATCCCTTAAAATAGCGCAAATATTCTGGTAAAAATTAAGCTGTTACGGTTCTGTTTTTAATCTCCCAAATAGCTTCGATATCCGAAATTAATTGTTTTAATATCGCTGGTTTGATCGATTGCTTGGGATCGTCACCAATACCTCTTTGAGGATCAAGGTGCGTTTCGATAATAACACCGTCGGCGCCGTACGCCATTGCGGCTAGGGCGGCAGAGGGGACGTATTTAGCTCGGCCCACCGAATGACAAGGATCTACAATTACGGGTGCCCATGTTTTTTCTTTTAAAAGTGGGGTAATACTTTCATCTGGATAGTTTCTGTATCCGTCCATGGTTGGACTAGTACCTCTTGGGCAGAGTATGATGTCTGGATTACCCGCAGCGGCAATATATTCCGCAGCGGCAATAAACTCATTGATAGGTCCCATTCCCATTGATCGCTTGAGCAGTACTGCGATTTTTTTATTTTGCGTCAAGTGGCCAATATTCTTTAATAAAGAATAGTTTAAAGCATTACGTGCCCCGACTTGCAAAATATCAACTCCGGCCTCCACAGCGATGCGCAACTGATGTTCATCCATTACTTCAGTATCCACAGGTAACCCAGTTTGAGCACGTGCTTCCATTAATATTTTTATAGAGGCGTCATCTCCTTGGAAGGAATAAGGCATGGTTCTTGGTTTCCAAACACCACCTCTAATGGCTTTTGCACCCGCTTCTTTGACCGCATGAGCGGTTTCAATAAAGAGGTTTGGATTTTTAGGATCTATCGTGCAATGACCGGCAATTACAAACGAGCCATTACCTAAGATATGATTACCCAAAATTATTTTATGATTTGAGAGTTCTGATTTTATGTCCATTAATTTGAATGGAGAATCAACAGCATCAAATCGATCAATATAATCAAGTCCTAGGATTCTATTGACCATTTCAGTTGATCTTTCCTCACCTAAAACAGCGTACACATTTCTGTGATGACCTGCAACGGTTTGAATTTGGCAATTATATTCTGTGACGATAGCTATTATTTGTGCAAGCTGTTCTGCACTAAGTACGGGTTCTTTCGGGATAATCATAGACTTTGTCTTAAAAAGATGCAAATTTAATCCCATCATTCGAATAACAGTCTTTTTTAAGTATTTAAATTGATTTTATTCTGATTTTGGGTAGCTGATACCTAAGAATTAGAAATCATATGATGAGTACTAACATGAAGAGGGGGTAAAGGCCTGCGAAAATAACTCTTTTAATTGGCGCATACATGAATAGGCACGTACTAACTTTGCTCCCATGGAAGTGAAAATAAAATTAGGCTTTAAATCCGATGAAGAATTTTACACGGTCAATGGTACTCAAAATCGAGTGGAGATCGACATGTACAACCCAGAAAAAAAACAGGCACAATCTCCAATGGAGTTGCTTCTTTCAGGTTTGATCGCATGTGCTGCGGTCGATATTATATCAATGATCAAGAAAAGACGTAAAGAACTCAAGGATTTTTCTGGAGAAGTGATAGGAAACAGGACCGACGAGATTCCTAGAAAATTCAACCGTATTCATATCCATTACGATCTTACTTCTCCTGATTTAACTAAAGCAGAAGCTGAGAAAATCATCAAAATGGCTGTTGAAAAATATTGTTCTGTGGCATCCTCTATTAGTGAAAATATTACACTAACACATGATTTCAATATTATCCGATAATCATACACGCTGAAACTAACCAATAGCCTGTCGGAGGTCCGCAATAAGATCTTCAACATCTTCGATCCCAACGCTCAACCTGATCAGTGAATCCGTAAGCCCTGATTTAAGACGTTCTTCTTTAGGTATCGATGCATGGGTCATGCTGGCTGGATGGCCAATCAATGATTCTACGCCTCCCAGTGATTCTGCAAGGCTGAATAATTCCAATTTGCGCATCAGCTCAAAGGCAACTTCTTGACTGTCATTTTTTAAGGTGAATGAGAGCATTCCCCCAAATTGGCGCATTTGTTTTTTTGCTACGGCATGATTTTGATGGTCTTCGAAACCAGGCCAATAGACAGATTGAACTGCGGGGTGATTTTTAAGGAAATGGGCGATTAGTTTACCATTTTCGCAATGTCGATCCATTCTGACGTGCAAGGTTTTGATCCCTCTTAATACCAAAAAACAATCATGAGGGCTGGGTATGGCCCCAGCCGCATTCTGGATATAGCCAATTTTTTGGTCTAGGATGTGATCATTGGTTATGACCGCACCCATGATCACATCGGAGTGTCCCGAAATGTATTTTGTAACCGAGTGCACCACAATGTCAGCCCCTAAGTCAATAGGATTTTGCAAATATGGGGTAGCAAAGGTGTTGTCTACACAAACCCAGATTCGATATTTTTTAGCGATTTTTACCATTTCGGCGATGTCGATAATACTCATCATAGGGTTGGTAGGTGATTCTACCCAAATCATCTTGGTTTTGTTATTGATTGCGGATGCTACTGCCGATAAATCATTAAGATCAACGAACTTAAAATGAATACCATATCGTTGATAGATCGCCGTAAAAAGTCGATAAGTCCCTCCATAAAGATCATTAGTACAAATGACCTCATCTCCAGGCTCTAAAAGTTTGACTACGGCATCAGTAGCACCCATGCCTGACGAAAAGCATCGACCAAATTTTGCGTTTTCCAAGGCAGCTAAATTTTCTTCTAGTACCGTTCTTGTAGGATTTTGTGTGCGAGCATATTCGAATCCTTTGTGTTTTCCTGGCGCTTCCTGCACATAAGTTGAAGTTTGGAAGATAGGAGTCATAATGGCCCCTGTAGTGGGATCTGGTTTGATTCCAGCGTGGAGGACTTTGGTCCCGAATTTCATCTTACTCATGGATATATTTTATTAAGGCGCAAGTATAGTAAAGAGCTGTTTGATTTAATCATTAATCCCCATTCTAACCAATAATTGATCGATATCTGATTCAATAATAAGCCTATTTCTAGTTTTCAAATCAAGAAAACCTGCTACGGTCATTTGGTCTAGGAAATTAAAAAATAAGTCATAATAACCTGCTACATTTAAGAAAGCGCAGGGTTTCTGATGATCTTCTAATTGAAGCCAGGTATACACCTCAATAATTTCTTCCAATGTCCCAATACCTCCAGGCAGGGCAATAAAACCATCTGCAAGTTGGGCCATGAGTGCTTTTCTTTCGTGCATGGTTTGAACTACATGGAGTTGAGTTAATCCCTCATGTCCTACTTCTAGATTTTTTAACTTTCGGGTAATTACACCAATGACGTGCCCCTTATTTTTGATGACAGCATCTGCAATCACGCCCATCAAACCAATAGCGCCTCCTCCATAAACCAAATCAAGTTGATTTTCGACCAATTTTTCTCCCAATTGGTGGGCATAACCCTGAAATACTGGATTATGTCCCTTGGAAGCGCCACAAAAAACAGCGACTCGTTTATTCATTTATCAATCTATAGATTAAAATGGCCGCCCGTTTGGTGAGCATTTCAATTGAGTTCAAATCCACAGATTCATTGGGGGTATGACCGCCACTACCCATGGCCCCGAGGCCATCAATACAGTCTGCATATTGGGCAACAAATGAAACATCCGCGGCACCGCGTTTAGAGGGATCCCAAGCGGTTACTGGGCCTTGACCTAGGTCAAGGCTGACCTTGCTGAATTTTTCCATTAGGGCTTCATTACCTAGAGTTGGTGCCATCGATGGATAGCTGTCAAAAAAAGTAATTTTTGCGGAAGTTTGCGGAAGGTTTCTTGTTACAATTGCGCGCATCTTTTGTCGGGTATTTTCTTTTTGCTCTTCGGAGATAAAGCGTAGGTCACCATCAATAACGGCTTTTTGTGCCACCACATTGGTTTTGCCAAATGCATCGCCAAGATTCATTGGTTCATCATAATTAGCGATAGTACCCCCAACCATCACTCCAGGGTTAAAGGTGAGGTATTCTTCACCGCTAATTTCTTCATAGAAATCATTTAAGATTCGACCAGCTTCAAAGATTGCACCGGCCCCCACGTCCTCACTAAATATTCCCGAAGAATGTGCTCTTTTCCCTTCAATTTCTACTTTCCATCCGGAGGAACCTCTTCGAGCAAGTGTCACATTATCAAAACCAGTAGAGGTTTCAAACCCCAAGGCGATGTCACTACGCTTGCCCGCGTCGATCAAATCTTTTCTGCTTACCGATAGGGGTTTACCCGTAAGCTCTTCATCTCCTGTCAAGGCAACAATAATTTGGGCCTTTTCCAAAAGATTCACTTCGTACAATGCTTTCAGTGCGTAAAGCATGATAATATCTCCACCTTTCATGTCATTGGCCCCAGGTCCGTAAACAATGCCATTTTCTTTTCTTTCCATTTTCTGAAAAGCTTCAGTTTTTGGAAATACGGTATCTAAATGTCCAATTAGCAAAATTCGTTTACCTTTTTTTCCAATCGTTTCTGCAAATAAATGCCCAGAGCGTTCTACCGAAGCCATATCAATCCATTGGGTGGTCATTCCGATATTTTCAAATTCCTCTTTGAGTACCATGCCTACTTCTTTGACACCTTCAAGATTCATCGTGCCACTATTAATATTCACAATTTGTTCAAGTAATTGGATAGAAGCTTCTTTATTGTCCTCAATAGCGGAAATAATCTTTTTTTCTTCTCGAGAAAGGCGCTGAGCAAATGTTCCTGAAAAGGTGAAGGCAATTAAAATGGTGCTAATCAATTTATACATAAGTGTCAATTTAATAGGTTTTATGGATTAGTTATTAGGTGCCAGTTTTCTGGGTATGACCATTAATTCAGTTTGTCTGCCATCGATATAGCTTACCTTCTTTCCATCAAAGAAAGCATCTTCTTCGAGCATTATACGAATTTCTTTGTCCCACTCCTTAATAAAACTGGCGTTATTGAGTTCAATGGAGTAGGCAGTATTTGGATAAAGTGGATAGTCGCCGGCGATTGGTACGCCCTCTTGCTGATCCCACATACCAATGGTTGGACCTGCGGCATGTCCATGATAACCTATCGGGTGGGTATAAATACTTGGTTTTAATCCCTGGCTTTTAGCCTCATTTAAGGACTTTTTCAAGATTTCATTACCTGTTTTACCGCTGATGAAATTGTTTAAAAAGAGGTCCTGCACTTTATTGGCATCAGCCAATGCCTTGATCAGAAACGCAGGAGCTTGTGTTTCTCCTTTTTGCAAGACATAAGCATGTTGTTGCGTATCTGTATGCAGCCTTAAATAGGTAATGCCAAAGTCGACATGCAATAAGTCACCTGGCAGGATAACTTCTCCTTCTGGTCGATCAGAAAAGGCACGTAAATGTTCGAAAGATTCAGGATCTTTGCGCTGAATTGCGACTGATGGATGGAACCACGTGGTAAATCCACATTCTCTGATTCTGTTTCGATACCACCAGACTAAGTCATCCGTAGTGGTAATGCCTGGTTGAATGACTTTTTCGGAAAATCCTTCAGCAATAATTTGATGTGCCATTCGGACGATATTGGGATAGACGGTCATCTCATTTGAAGTGCGGGTTTCCAACCAACCGACTGCTAGATTTTCGGCACTGGTCAATCTTTTTTGGTAGGGATCATCCAAAACCTTTCTCAATAGGTCGCGATGGGTAGCAGAAAGGCCGTCAGCGTGGGCAAATGTCTCAGACATATTTATGCCTATTTTCTTTGGATTTTTGGTAGTAATTAGGGCAGCAAGTGCTTTCCATTGATCGGGTTGAGATTCTTGTTCCCAAACCTTTTTAAAGAGGGTGCCAACATTGTATCTAGCCATTGCCATCGTCTCTAATGGTTGGTTGTTACCGGGATCAAAAATCACCAAAATAGTTGTACGACGGGCGGAAATCCATGTCGCAGGAAGCATCGTTTTTAAGATGGGGTCTTCATTATATTCTCTAGCGATGATTAGCCACATATCAATTCCTTCTCTACGCATCAGGTCTGGCAGTACTGTTTTGACTCTTTCTTCAAGCCAAGCGTCAATGACTTCCGCACGTTGTCTCATGTCCAAGGTTTTTGGGAAGTAATTATTTTGTGCCTGAGCTAAAAAAGTACAGCTAAGGAGAATGTAAAAAAATATTAGTCTCATATTATGAATATTAAATTAAGAGGTTAAGGTACAATTAAAATTAAATTTTCAGGATCAATTCAGAAGGAGTTTTGATAGGTTTTGTATGGGCGGCTTAGGAACGTCAAACATCATGCGCCTTTGAAGAGGATCTTTATCTTGATACCAAGATATATTTTTGCTTCTAAGAAGTCAAAAAATAGATGTCTTTTGTAATGGGTGTAACATACGGCAAGAGTAGGAAGTGGGGGGATTTTAAAGCTTTCTTATGCTACACTGTATCAGCTTAGTTTTTATTAGTTTTGTTCGGATTTTAGTAAATATTAAAGAGAAGGGATGAAATACTATAATAATATTGTGGACACCATTGGTAATACCCCATTGGTAAAACTCAATAAAGTTACCGAAGGAATCAAAGGAACTATATTGGTAAAAGTTGAATATTTTAATCCTGGTAATTCAATAAAAGATCGCATTGCAGTCAAAATGATTGAAAATGCTGAGCAAGAAGGAAAATTAAAACCGGGCGGAACCATCATCGAAGGTACCTCTGGAAATACAGGCATGGGCTTGGCATTGGTCGCACAAGCCAAGGGCTACAAATGTATCTTTACACTTGCGGATAAACAGTCGCAAGAAAAGATGGATATTTTGCGAGCAGTGGGTGCTGAGGTCATTGTCTGTCCCACCAATGTTTCGCCTGAAGACCCGAGGTCTTACTATTCGGTAGCCAAAAAGCTAAATGAAGATATCCCGAATTCATTTTATCCCAACCAATACGATAATCCAGGTAATACGGCCGCCCATTACGAAACAACAGGGCCTGAAATATGGAACGATACAGATGGAAGAATTACCGTTTACGCGGCAGGAATGGGTACTGGAGGCACAATTAGTGGGACTTCCAAGTATCTCAAAGAGCAAAATCCGAAAATCATTACGGTGGGCATCGATACCTATGGTTCCGTTTTCAAGAAGTATAAGGAGACTGGCATTTTCGATGAAAGTGAAGTTTATCCTTATTTGACAGAAGGAATAGGAGAGGATATTTTACCCAAAAATGTAAATTTTGATACGGTTGATCAGATCATTAAGGTGACGGATAAAGATGCGGCGATAATGACGAGAAGATTGGCCAGAGAAGAAGGATTATTCGTAGGTTGGTCTTGTGGATCTGCCGCTTTTGGTGCGATTGAATGGGCCAAGGCACATTTAAAAAAAGACGATGTGATGGTGATTATTTTACCGGATCATGGCACTCGATACTTGGGCAAAATTTATAATGATAATTGGATGAAAGACCATGGCTTCATTGAGTCTAGAAAGTTCGCTACGGCCAAAGACATTATTAAAAATCGAAATTATCAGGGCGTACTTCATACGATCGAGCGGACGCTCACAGTGGGAGAGGCAATTCTTGCTATGAATGAACAGGGTATAGATCAAATACCAGTGACCAATGCAGGCGACTTCGTGGGTAGCTTAAGCGACTCCAAGGTTCTTAAAAAACTTATTGAAAACCCAGCGCTTAAAAATAAACAGGTCTCAGAAATAATGGATCCGTCTTTTCAGTTTGTAGGTATGGACAACACTTTGGATGTTTTGTCGTCACTCATTTCCAAGGAAAATAAGGCTTTATTGATTAGAGATGAATACCAAAAAGTTCATATCATTACTCAGAGTGATTTGCTTATGGCGATGACTCATTGATTGTTGTGTTTGTGCGATTGTATTTTTTTATTAAATGGTGGGTTATTGGACATTACAATCATTGAGAAGAAGGAGAATTGGATAATACGTATCCCTTTGGAATCGTATCTAAAAGGACTTTTATTGTTCCAAATAGGGAATAAATTTCATCGAATCATCCATCTATCATAAATATGATTTTGATGATTTGATTTATCGATTAAACTTGTATCTGACGGAAATCATCATTATTTTTGACTTAAATAAATTTCTCACTCTTTGCTTGCAAAAGAGGCCATTTAGTTAAATGGCCTCTTTCTTTGTAAAATGGATAAGGCTGGACCTATAGGTGTATTTGATTCTGGGTATGGGGGGTTGACCGTCCTAAAGGAATTGGTACGTACGATGCCTCAATATGATTTTCTCTATCTTGGAGACAATGCGCGCGCGCCTTATGGACCACGTTCTTTTGAAAGCATCTATGAATTTACGCTGCAGGGGGTAAAACATCTTTTTGAAGAAGGCTGCTCATTGGTTGTCTTGGCATGTAATACAGCTTCTGCTGAGGCTTTAAGAACCATTCAGCAAAAAGATTTGCCCATTATAGCTCCCAATAAACGAGTGCTAGGGGTGTTAAGGCCCACAACAGAAGAGGTCGAGAGTTATACTAAGTCCGGAGAAATTGGCATCATGGGCACACAAGGGACCGTGAGGTCTAGATCTTATGTGATTGAAATTGAAAAATTCTTTCCTGAGATTATTGTACATCAGCAAGCTTGTCCGATGTGGGTCTCATTGGTTGAAAATTGCGAACTTGAAGGGCCAGGGGCTACTCATTATGTAAAAAAATATTTGGAGGAACTCATGTCAAAAAGTGCCCATATCGATGCGATTTTCCTGGCATGCACGCATTATCCGTTGCTTTACCAATTAATCAGACAAGAGGTGTCACCATCGGTGGGTATTTATAGTCAAGCAGAAATCGTAGCCCCAAAATTAATTACCTACTTGCAAAGACATTTGGAAATCGATGCATTGTGCTTGAAAAATGGAGATTTGGCTTTTTTAACCACTGATAATGCCGAGACTTTTCAAGAAAAAGCACGATTATTTTTTGGTCGAGAGTTGCAGGCAAAACGAATAAAACTCTGATTTTTTATCAAATTATTGAAAGATTTGGCTTTCTTATTGCTTAAATCTTTAAAAAATGGTCGTCAACAAATACTTGATTAATCACGTCGATTAATGGTCAATGTTCTATTCAATTACTGCTGATAATGGGTTAACTTAGCCCCTGATTTAAAGGGTTGACCGGCGTGCATACTTTTTTATTTTTTCTACCTTTACTGCTTTTTTTTGCTTTGTTTGCTGTCTATAGCGAACGTAAAATTTCAGCATTTATACAAAGCAGGTATGGGCCGATGGAAGTTGGGCCAATGGGGATTTTTCAGACGGTTGCTGATCTATTAAAAATGCTTCAAAAGGAAGATCTAATTCCTAAAGCCGCAGACAGACCTATTTTCTTGATAGGACCTATTTTGGTTTTCGTAGCTATTTTCGCTGGATTTTCAGTGCTTCCTCTCACCTCAGAGACAGCAGGAGCAGCCGTAGGATCTGGTGTTTTTTTGTTATTGGCCATTGTGTCGTTGGACGTTTTGGGTATTTTGATGGCTGGATGGGGCTCCAATAATAAATTTTCTCTTTTTGGTGCTATTCGTTCTATTGCCCAAATAATTTCCTTTGAAATACCATTGGGGTTGAGTGTATTATGTGTGGTCATATTATCACAATCTATGGATTTACAGGAAATCAGCCGTCAGCAAGGAGTCTATTCAGAGACACCCATTTATCTTTTTGGTATCAGAAGTTCGGGTGTATCCGTAACCGATTTGGGTGGTATTTTATCATGGAATGTAGTGCGAAGTCCATTTTTGATAGTTGGTTTTTTGATATTTTTTATTTCGGGTTTGGCAGAATCAAATCGCGCACCTTTTGACTTGCCGGAGTCAGAATCTGAGTTGGTTGGGGGCTACCATACAGAATATAGCGGCTTTCGATGGGGTATTTTCATGCTGGCCGAATACGGTATGATGTTGCTGATGTCCATTCTGGGTGTGATCTTATTTTTCGGAGGATGGAATACCCCATTGATCAACGTAGGCACGTTAAGATTTGCAGATTGGACGATGGGTGTTTATTGGGAAGGATTTTGGTTGATGGCCAAGGCGCTGATGCTGGTGTTTATTCAAATATGGATTCGATGGACCTATCCACGACTTAGGGTAGATCAGTTGATGTCTCTTTCTTGGAAATATTTGACACCTTTTGCCTTATTACTTGTATTTTTATCTGCTATTTGGCGACTATTGATGTTTTGAAAAAATATTTCTCAAATATTAAAAATTCTGTTCAAACCCTAAGCAATGGGTTGAAACTCACCATGGGACATCTTTGGGATGCACGTATGTCGAGGGATCCAATTGGCGTGGCTCATGAAGATTATTTTCTAAAGGACAAGGGGATCGCGACCCTTCAATATCCTAGGGAGTCGTTGCCTGTTCCGGATAATGGACGATATAAATTGCACAATGAAATTGAAGATTGTATTGTATGCGATCTTTGTGTCAAAATATGTCCCGTCAATTGTATTGACATTGAACCTATTAAAGCAGTAGCGGTCATTGGAAAGACCTCAGATGGCTCAACGAAAAGAATTTATGCGGCCAAATTTGATATTGATATGTCCAAATGTTGTTTTTGTGGCCTTTGCACAACAGTATGTCCGACTGAATGCTTGACTATGACCAAGGCCTACGATTTCAGTACCTTTGATCGTTCCGATCATATTTATGAATTTGGGGAGATGACCCCACTTCAAATATTATCAGCCAAGGCGGCTTTGGAGCAGCACCAAAAGGAGCAGCAGGACAGTCCATTTCCTACCATTGGAAAATCTACTGCTAGAAGCGCTGCTACCAGACCAATAATCATGAAACCAAAACGACCCAACCGAGAGGATGATTGAGTTATTGACCTACGTTTTTGGTGCATTGATCGTCGTTTCAGGCTTGGCACTCGTGTTTACAAATAACCTCATTCATGCGGCTTTTTTGTTGGCTTTTTGTTTGTTGAATGTAGCTGGATTTTATGTGATTCATCATGCGAATTTCCTTGCAATAGTGCAAATATTAATTTATGCAGGAGGTATTTTGATCCTATTAGCTTTTGGTATCATGCTCACCAATAGGTCGGAAAATGGTAAAGTGTTGACCAAGAACCATTTACTTTTTTTTGGGTTACTGTGCGCAGTAGGAATGGCCATGATGCTCTACGCCTTGATTACAAACCCAAAGACAGGTACCATAGAAGCTATTCAAAGTGTTGAGCAGGTTACTCAAATCGGTATGCGCTTGTTGACTCAATATATTTTAGCCTTTGAGCTGATCGCATTTTTACTTCTAGTAGTTCTGGTGGGCGCCGCATTTACAGGTAAAAAGTCTTATGATGCGTGATCCAGTTACCTTCGGTTTGTTTATTGGTGGCTTTTTGTTCTGTATTGGATTATTGATTGTAATTATTAAGAAGAATGCGATTTTTGTGTTTATCGGCATAGAGCTGATGCTGAATGGCGCCAATGTCAATTTGGTCATTTTTTCTGAGAATGATCCAAATCTTCAGGGCCAATTGATGGGTGTCTTCGTCATCGTTTTGGCTGCCGCAGAGTCTGTTGTGGGCTTAGCCATCTTATTAAATGTATTTAAATATTTTCAGTCCTCGAACTTGAACGATTTCAACCAATTAAAGCATTGATCATTGAAAATTACATATGGCCCGCGTTGTTGTTGATGCCTTTTATTGGTGGAATTTTTTCTTTTGTGCTACCTTCAAAGGCAGGTATCGTGGGTTCATTGGTCCTTTTATTAGCTGTTATTATGGCTAGTTATGGGCTGCTGATTCATCAAAATAGCTGGTTTTATAGGTTCGCGTGGTTGCCCGATTGGGAATTGGGATTTCAAGTAGATCAGGTTTCGGTAGTATTGATTTGGCTGGTTTGCTTCATTTCATTAATGGTTCATTTCTTCTCTTTATCATATATGAATGATGATCCCGGCAAAGGGAGGTATTTTTTAAAACTAGGTTTTTTCACTACCGCCATGCTTGGAATATTGATGTCGGATCATTTGATCCTTTTATTTATGTTTTGGGAGTTGGTTGGATTTTCTTCGTACTTGTTAATTGGCTTTTGGTATCAGGAAATAAATAATGCCCAAGCTGCAAGAATTGCTTTTATGACAAATCGGATTACGGATGCTGGGCTGCTGGCAGGTATTTTGTTATTGCTAAGTGCTGGGGGAACTGGGTATATTTCTTCCATAGAAATGGTCGATCATCCTATGGGTACTTTTTGGATAGGCACTTGCATGCTCATGGGCATCCTTGGAAAATCCGCGCAATTCCCGTTCTTGACTTGGTTACCTCAGGCGATGGCAGGACCTACGCCCGTATCGGCATTGATTCATGCTGCCACAATGGTCGCGGCAGGTGTTTATTTGTTGTTTAGAATATTTGTCATTTTTGATCCTGATTTAATGTTACTAGTCGTACTATTAGGGATCCTTACAGCCCTCATAGGAGCTATTGCGGCGCTGAATCAAACCAATTTAAAACGCGTGTTGGCTTATTCGACCATTTCTCAATTGGGATTTATGGTTATGGGTTTAGGTGTAGGAGCATATGATATGGCCATATTTCATCTATGGACCCATGCTTTTTTTAAGGCAGGTTTGTTTTTAAGTATAGGGTCGGTCATTCATTATTTATCAATATTGGAGATTGGGGGAGATGTGCAAAATATGCGTCATCTCGGCGGGTTAAGGAAGTATCTCCCAGTAACATTTTGGGCGTATGTGGTGGGTATGTTAGCGTTAATTGGCTTGCCATTTTTTACTGGGTTTTTATCTAAAGAGGGGATTCTTTTGGGTGCTTTTAGATGGGCTGAACACGGTGGTCATCCAGTCTATTATTTGGTCCCGTTCATGGCCATGTTTACCACTTTCCTGACAGCTTGCTATATGGGACGGCAATTGATATTGGTTTTTTTGGGAAGCTATAGAGGTCCTGGAGTCCTTAAAAAGCAGCCGTTTCTATGGGCTGAAAACTTACCTATTGGGCTATTGGCTATTTTATCTTTAGGTGTTTTTTATACCCTTAACCCTTTTCATGGAAAGATACCTTTCTTGATTTTTTGGTTAGGTACAAACCAAGTTGAATCGGTCAATCATCCTGGAGATATTCTCATTTTTTCGATTCTTTTAATGCTTCTCGGTTTGGGTTGGGTTTTTTGGAGGTATCGAGAAGTTCGTTTAAAGAAGTGGATTTCATTAAATCCCAGTTCTTTGACACATTTTGCTGAGAATGCTTTTTATTTGGATCAAATTTATATGAAAACCCTAGTGCCAGCTTTTAATTGGATCGTTGTTCAGACTGCCCGTGTGGATGAGGTCTTGATTAATCCTATTATAGATAGGTTTGCGGTTTTCTTTGTTGTGCTTGGTAAAGTCATAAACTTAATTGATAAAAACTTAGTTGATGGGGGAGTCCAATTGATAAGTAGGTTGACTGAAGTGGCAGGGGATAACTTACGTAAGCTACAAAATGCTCGGGTTCAAATGCATTTTGTGGTGGCGCTATTGGGATTATTACTGTTACTTCTTTGGTTAATTCAAACCTCTTAATATGAGTGCACATCTCTTATCATTGATCATATTAATTCCCATTATTGGGTCTATATCATTGCTTCTGTTCAAGGAACGACAAACACAATCGATCAAAAACGTGGCACTCGCATTTGCCATACTACAAATGATTTTTGCTGTTTGGTTGGTGGTTGTCTTTGATGTGAATTTCGGCACCCAAATGACGGATGCCTTTCAATTTATTGAAAAGGTCAACTGGATTTCAATGGATGTGGGAACGCTGGGTACTTTTAATATAGCGTATTTAGTAGGAGTTGATGGTATCAGCGTTTGGTTGGTGTTTTTAACCTCTTTTATTATGCTAATTGGCATAATAGCGTCATGGAAATTAAAGCAACAAGTGCATAGTTATTTTATGCTCTATTTATTATTAAGCGGTAGCATTGTTGGGTGCTTTGTAGCGTTGGACTTTTTCTTGTTCTACTTATTTTTTGAACTTATGTTGCTGCCTATGTTTTTCTTGATTGGGCTTTGGGGAGGACCCCGAAAATCTTATGCATCCATCAAGTTTTTCATTTATACATTGATTGGATCTTTACTGATTCTGATTGTAATGATTGGCTTGTATTTGAGTGTCAAGTCTCCAGATTTTCCGGAGGGGCAAATAGTGCACACTTTCAATTTGATCCATATGATGAATCCGGACAATTTCATTCCGGGGAGTGCCCTTGCTATGGACACTAGTTGGACTTTGTTTGGTATGCCGATGAGGTGGATAGCTTTTCTTGCACTGTTGTTGGGGTTTGCTATTAAACTACCGGTGGTGCCCTTTCATACATGGTTACCTGATGCGCATGTGGAAGCTTCTACACCTATATCGGTGGTATTGGCGGCGTTACTGCTCAAAGTGGGTGGATATGGTTTGTATCGCGTTGCCTTTTCAATTTTCCCGGAAGCGGCTGTTCATTTTGGAACAATGATTGCTATTTTAGGTGTTATTTCCATATTGTATGGAGGTCTTAATGCAATGGCACAACAAGACTTGAAACGTTTGATTGCTTATAGTTCAGTGGCTCATATGGGTTTTGTGTTGGTAGGTCTGGGCTCACTTACCGTTGAAGGGGCTTCAGGTGGAGTGTTTCAGATGATTTCACATGGATTGATTTCAGCGGCGTCATTTTTGATTGTGGGTGTGATTTATGATCGTACCCAGGATAGAACTATTGAAAATTTCAGTGGATTGGCTACTAAATTACCAGGCTATACGTTTGTGGTGGTATTGGTATTTTTCGCTTCTTTGGGATTGCCTGGATTATCGGGATTCGTGGGTGAATTGATGGTATTGATGGGTGCTTTCCAGGCTAACGGTGGCCAGTTAATTTTGCCTTTATGGATTGGTGGAGCTGTTATTGTGGGTATTTTGATTGCGTCAGCTTATTACTTGTGGGTCATCCAGCGGATGTTTTTTGGTAAATATTGGGTGCGAGAGGAGCGTTGGCTTGTTGCTATGAAAGATTTGGATTTGCGGGAATGGATCTTATTCACCCCACTCATTGTAGGTATCGTCGTACTCGGACTTTACCCAAAAGTGGTTTTAGATGCAATGGGTCATACCATGCAGTTATTCATCACACATGTGGCTTATTACGGCCAGTTAGCAAGTCAACCATAGGCGTATTTTGGATCTTCAGCAGCAGCTCATCACAATACAACAAGATTTAGGATTGATTTCCTCAGAAATTGTCTTGATGGTGGGTGCTATGGGACTGTTGATCGCTGGGTTGTTCAAAGTGCCCTTGTTTGGCATCAAATCCATGGCCGCTGGGTTATTGGTACTGGCCATGTGGCTGGTTCCTACGACCCAAGGCTTGTTTTTCGATCAGACGCTGCTTCGTGACGATCAGACGTACTTTCTTAGCCACTTATTGCCAATGGCGACTCTTGTAGTGGTAATGTTCAAGTTTCAAAAACACCAAAACTACGAATTTTATTTTTTGATGATCAGTGTGCTGGTTGGAGCTATGTTCATGCTGGGGGCCAATAATTTCTTGATTCTTTACATTGCTATCGAATTGACTTCCTATGGGAGTTATTTATTAACAGGGTTTAGGTTTGATCGACTAGGGAGTGAGGCGAGTATCAAATATTTATTGTTTGGCGGGGTGAGTTCTGCTGTCATGATTTTTGGCATTTCGCTTTTGTATGGAGCCAATCTTTCGCTTTATTTCCAGGCATTTCATTTGACTCCGATGAGTGCCATTGGACTGCTCCTTTTTATGGTCGGACTACTCTTTAAAACATCGGTCGTTCCATTTCACTTATGGACACCTGCCACCTATGAAGGTGCCCCAACAGACGCAGTAGCTTTTTTGTCAGTAGTACCTAAAATTGCAGGTTTTGCAGTACTTTATCATATTCTTTCGTTAGTTGGACATCTGCATCCATTCGTTATTGATTTGATCTTGATTTTAGCGATTGGCTCAATTATTTTAGGGACACTAGGTGCGCTACTACAGACAGATGTCAAGCGCATGCTAAGCTATGGTGCGATTGCCCATTCTGGGATGATCTTGCCACTTTGTCTCTTTGAGGTGGCGCTGGGGGCTTTTAAATATTATGTGATCATTTATGCAATAATGAATGTGACTGCATTTTTATTTATTCAATTGCATGAACGCGAAGGCAATGTCTCATTCAGCAATTTGGCAGGTTTGGGAGCGAAACATCCTTTTATGGGATTTTTGAGCGTAATATGGTCCATCTCATTGGTTGGTCTACCGCCTACCGCGGGTTTCATTGCCAAATTTTTTCTTTTTTCGACGGCATGGGTGAGCTATTTAGCGTCAGGTTCAGGATATTGGATGGCCTTTATTGTGATTGGTGTACTAAGTTCAACTGTCGCATTGTACTTTTATTTAAGGCTTCCATATTTTTATTTTTTTAAACCAAAAAGTGATTTAAAACTGACTTTCCATAAAATGCATATGCTGCTTCTGACAGTGCTCACGATTAGTTTAATTTATTTATTCCTTCAACCTGATATTTTAGATAAATTTGCCCCAATTTTGAAGCCATGAGTGACCCCATCAAACACGAGTGCGGAATAGTCCTTCTTCGATTGAGAAAACCGCTTCAGTACTATGTAGATAAGTATCATACACCTACTTACAGCTTGAGTAAAATGTACTTACTCATGCAAAAGCAGCATAATAGAGGTCAAGACGGTGCTGGCGTTGCTAATATCAAAATTGATATGGAGCCAGGTTACCGCTATATCAGTCGCTATCGAAATGTGGAACAGCAGCCAATTGAGGCGATTTTTCAGAAAATAGGACGCAAATTCGAGAAGGCGCAAAAAGAATCTCCAGCCCACTATATGGACGCAGCATGGCTCAAGCAAAATGTGGCTTTTTCTGGCGAGATTTGGTTGGGTCACCTTCGTTATGGTACTCATGGCAAAAATAGTATTGAAAATTGTCATCCATTTTTACGTCAAAATAATTGGCGTAGTCGCAATTTGGTTGTGGCGGGTAATTTCAATATGACCAATGTGGACGAACTCTTTGATAAATTGATTCAATTGGGGCAGCACCCCAAGGAGAAGATGGATACGGTGACGGCAATGGAAAAAATCGGCCACTTTTTGGATGAAGAAAATCAACAAATTTTTCATAAATACAAGAACACGCACAGCAATGCGGAGCTTACTCGACTTATCGAAGATAAATTAGACCTGCAAAGGGTGTTACAACGGTCATGCAAGGATTTTGATGGGGGTTATGCTCTTACAGGAATGGTCGGTTATGGAGCGGCCTTTGTGGCGCGAGATCCGGCAGGTATTCGACCTGCTTATTATTATGCAGATGATGAAGTTATTGTAGTTGCCTCAGAAAAGCCAGCGATTAAAACCGCCTTTGAATGCAACTATGATGACATAAAAGAGGTCAGTCCAGGGCATGCCCTGATTCTCAACAAAGACGGGAGTTACCAGCATCAACAATTCATAGAACCTAGAGAGAAAAAGGCTTGCAGTTTTGAGCGGATTTATTTCTCAAGAGGTACGGATCCAGATATTTATCGTGAGCGCAAGGAGTTGGGTCGCTTGATGGTACCACAAGTACTTAAATCGATCAATTTCGACCTCAAAAACACGGTATTTTCGTTTATTCCCAATACGGCTGAAATTTCCTTTCTCGGGATGATGTCAGGTGTAGAAGATTATTTGATCAGCAAGCGAAAGGAGATTATATTGGATCAGAAGCCTAGTCCAGATTCGTTAGAGGACTTGCTCTCTTTTAAGCCGAGAGTTGAAAAATTGGTATTAAAAGATGCCAAGCTGCGCACCTTTATTACCGATGATGCCCATCGAGATGAATTAGTTGCTCACGTGTATGACACCACGTACGAGGTGATTAAAAAAGATCGAGATTCTTTGGTGGTGATTGATGACAGTATCGTTCGTGGTACTACATTGGAAAAAAGCATATTGACCTTATTAGATAAGCTAGATCCAAAGAAAATTGTGATTATTTCTTCTGCACCTCAAATTCGATTTCCAGATTGCTATGGCATTGACATGAGCAAGATGAAAGATTTTGTGGCATTTAGAGCAGTATTAGCACTACTTATTGACCACAATAAAGAATATTTATTAGATGAAGTCCTTGAAAAATGCCTTTCAGTGGTCAATAGCCGCAATCAAGATAATTACGTGAAAGAACTCTACGCACCCTTCTCTTACGATCAGGTATCTAAAAAAATCGCAGAGATTATCAAGCCAAAAAACATGAAGGCCTCGTTAGAGGTGGTTTTTCAAACAGTTGAAGGGCTACATAAAGCTTGTCCCAATCACCTTGGTGATTGGTATTTTACTGGCGATTATCCTACCCCTGGGGGAAATGGAGTCGTTAATAAGGCCTTTATCAATTTCATGAAAGGTGTTGAGGTGAGGGCTTATTAGGTCAATCACTTTATTCGGTCTTTATTAACGAATTGATGAGTAACGCAGTTTAAATGAGGGTGTTTATCTGATCAGCTGAACCAAGCGAAGTGGGCAGATACCTATTGTCGAAATCATGGATGATTAGGGTTTTTCCGCTGATAAATATTCTCTTGAAGGATCTAAATAGCTATTTATTAATTATGTCATGTTTGGTCAAAATCTGGGAGGCTGGAGTCAGTATTAGCAGTAAAACGATAAGAAGTGGGGTTCTTTGATGGCGGTTTTAACGGCTAAAGCCATCCACGTCAAATTGAGAAGCTCTCGCCGCAGCCACAGGTGCGGCTTGCGTTGGGATTGATAAATTGAAAGCCCTTACCATTTAATCCATCAGAAAATTCGAGGGTTGTTCCGAGCAAATAGAGCAAACTACGCTTATCGACAATTACTTTGACTCCTTTGTCTTCGAAGACATCGTCCTGAGGAGTGATGGCATCATCAAAAGCAATGTCATACATCAAACCAGAGCAGCCACCGCCCTTAACAGAGACACGCAAATTATGCGCTTCACTATAACCTTCAGAAGATCTTAAAAAGGATATTTGATTTTTTGCTTTATCGGTAACACTTATCATATAGTGCAAAAATACTGAATTACTTCCATTAAAAAATCATTAAACTCCTAAAAGTTCTTGTTCCTTTGCGTTTAAGGAATCAAAAAAGCAATGATAAGAGTAGAGCATATAGGTATTGCAGTGAAGGATCTCAAAAAGGTCAATGACCTTTATTCTCGGCTATTCAATCAGTCGCCTTATAAGGAAGAGCGAGTAGCGAGCGAGGCTGTCAATACTTCTTTTTTTCAAATAGGAGAAACAAAAATTGAATTTTTGGAATCAGATCAACCAGATAGTGCTATCAGCAAGTACGTGGATAAAAATAGATCGGGTATCCATCATATTGCCTTTGAAGTAGCGGATATTCAGCTGGAAATTGATCGATTGAAAGGTGAGGGATTTGTGATTATCTACAATCCAGCTAAACTGGGCGCCGATAACAAATTGATCACATTCCTGCATCCAAAGAGTACGAATGGCGTGCTGGTAGAACTTTGTCAAGAACTTAAATAATGGAAGAATTAAAAAGAACAGAAATCGGATCAATTGGTGAATTTGGGCTGATTGATAAAATTGCTGCGGGAGCGATGATTCAGCATCAGACTACTTTGAAAGGAATTGGTGATGATGCGGCAGTTATTGGAACTACAGCAGGCAAGGTAATGTTGGTCAGCACAGATATGCTGCTAGAAGGGATCCATTTTGATTTATCGTATATGCCCCTAGTTCATTTGGGCTATAAAGCGGTGACAGTCAATGTATCAGATATTGCGGCGATGAATGGCATACCCAAACAAATCACGGTGAGTCTTGGATTGAGTAATCGCATGTCTGTCGAAGCGGTCGAAGCCATTTATGAAGGTATTTATGCTGCCGCAAAAGATTATAAATTGGACGTAATCGGTGGTGATACTACCGCATCCAGAGCGGGATTAATGATCTCTATGACTATTATAGGGGAGGCATCCGAAGATCAAGTGGTGTACCGAAGTGGTGCTAAAAATTCCGATATTTTATGTGTGACCGGTGACGTTGGGAGTGCTTATATGGGATTGCAAATTCTAGAAAGAGAAAAGGAGGTATTCAAGGTAGATCCGAATATGCAGCCACAATTGGATAAATACGCCGCTATAGTCGGTCGCCAATTACGACCAAAGGCAAGAATGGACGTCATTTATGAATTGATGGATTTGAATATGGTACCAACCGCAATGATCGATATCTCAGATGGGTTGGCGTCAGAAATATTTCATTTGTGCAAGCAATCTCAATTGGGCGCCTGTATTTATGAAGATAAACTACCTATTTCAGAACAAACTTTTGAGACAGCAGCGGAATTCAGTATGGATCCCAATACGGCAGCTTTGAATGGTGGCGAAGACTATGAATTGTTGTTTACCATCCGCCAAGAAGATTTTGAGAAGATTGAACATCATCACGACATCACGACCATTGGTTATATGCATCCACCCGAAAGCGGAAAAGTTATGGTGACAACTAACAAAACAACCGTGGCATTAACAGCCCAAGGGTGGATTCATTTTTGATCCAACACTTGGGATATTTACTCAATTTTAGCGAGGGGCTTCAAGGGAAACCATGATTGTTATTTCATCGAAGACCAATTTATCACCCAAGCCCTGAAAAAAACTTCCCGAACGGTGGGTTACCTCATAGGCGGCTCGATCAAAAGTAAAAGTAGCAGATGCCAGATAGCCCGTCCCATTGTCCTCAAATTTCGCAGGAAATTCTATTGGTTTTGAGATTCCTCGAATAGTCAAATCTGCAAGTATGAGGTATTGATCATTTCCTTGTGCAGTAGCTTTTTGAATTACCAATTGCGAAGTGGGAAATGTCACCGAACCAAAAAAGTCATCCGATTTCAGATGATTTTCAAGTTTCCCTCTATAGGCTTGCGGCACGTCCAAATTGATAATGGTATTCATATCAATCACAAATCGACCACCTATTAGGCTTCCTTTTTCAACATCAAGTGATCCAGATTGCAAGAAAATAGTACCATTGTGGGTGGTAGCCACACTTCCACCTTCCCATTTGACGACACTTTTTTCGACATTGACAGGTAACGTCTGAGCTGGTGCTGGATTGGAGGTCAACAGCAATAATGAAAAAATTAATTGAAGCATTTAAATAGTTTTAAAAGATTGATAATTACCACCCTTAAAACGCATCTAAATTGTTTTTAGTTGCATATAAAATCACATTCAACTTTTGATAGGGTCTATTTATGCGAATAATCGTGATCAAGAACGGTGGTCCTGCTTTATTTCCTTAATTTTGGGATTTAACGCGAACAGCATGATCATCTTAGATAAGACCGTAATTTCTTCAGAGATATACGAAGAGCAGTTCATTTGTGACTTAGACAAGTGCAAGGGTGCGTGCTGTGTTGAAGGTGATTTAGGAGCACCTTTAACACAAGACGAATTGATTCTTATGGATGAAAGCATAGAAATCGTCAAACCTTATCTTTCGGCTGCAGCTCAAGAAGTACTGGATACCCAAGGCGCATATTTACTGGATGAAGATGGAGATTTTACTACAACGACTCTCAACGGTAAAGAATGTAGTTTTGCTTATTACGATGATAAGCATGCCTTAAAATGTAGTGTCGAACAGGCTTATTTGGATGGAAAATCAGATTTCAGAAAACCTATCAGTTGCCATTTGTATCCTATCAGGGTGCAAACGTTGCATGACTTTGAAACATTGAATTATGATCGATGGAGTATTTGTGAATGTGCCAGGATTTTGGGAAAAAGCAAGGGAGTAGCTATTTATAAGTTTTTAAAGGAGCCGTTGATCAGGAAATATGGAAGTGATTGGTATCAAAGATTGTGTAACGAAATTGAGCTTCTGAAGTCTGAAAAAGAGGAAGGCACCTCATGAGTTTTGATTATTAGAGTCAACTATTTTGAAAATATCCTATGCCTTATGTTATGATAAAATAGCGATCATCCTTAGGTCCAAAGCGAACTCACTAAATAAGCAAGGCACTTTATACTTTGATACTATTAACGGTGAAAGAGATATTGATTTGATTTTTAAATCTTGGTCTGGGGTAGACTTGGGCTTATTCTTGGGATATCTCACGCCCAAAGCGTTGCGTCAATCATTGGACCGTAATACGACCATTAATTCCGATTTTTCTTTATCGTTGGATCGTCACAAGTACCCCGAACTCACATTGTTGCGCATGACTATTGAGGAAGGTAAAAATACAGGTGCGACCTTGCTCATTCATTATGATTTTTTTGAAAGCCCTTTCGGTCCTCTTGTTATCGGATCGACTGCGAAAGGAGTTTGCTATTTAATGTTCTACAAAGACGCTCATGAAGCTTTGTCTGGGTTGTGTTCAACATTTCCAAATGCCCACTTTATTCAAAAAGAAACCCATCATCACCGGACAGTCAAAAACTTTGTAAAAGGGAATAGAGGTGAATCAGAGAACATCACCTTGCATGTAAAGGGGACATCGTTTCAATGGCAGGTATGGCAGGAGCTATTGAATATTTCGAGTGGTCATTTGACTACCTATGGATTCATCGCCAAGCAACTCAAAAAACCATTAGCTGCAAGGGCGGTGGGAACAGCAATTGGTCGCAATTTGATTGCACTACTCATACCGTGTCATCGGGTACTGGGTGCATCAGGGGCCATAGGTCAATACAGATGGGGAACTACTCGGAAGACGGCACTGATAGGTTGGGAAGCGGCTCAATTCAATGTCGATAAATTGGAATAAGCAATTTAAATTTGTCTAATTAAAATCCATAAATAGCAAATGAAAACTATTCTACACAAAGCCAACAGCAGGGGATATGCCCAGTATGGATGGTTAGACTCTTATCATTCTTTTAGCTTTGCTGATTACCATAACCCGGATAGAATGAATTTCGGTATGCTCCGAGTGCTCAATGACGATTGTGTGGCGCCAGGTAATGGATTTGGCACCCATCCGCACAGCAATATGGAGATTATTTCTATTCCGCTAGCTGGAGATCTGGAACACAAGGACAGCATGGGTAACGTGGCCATTATACGAGAAGGTGATGTGCAAGCTTTAAGTGCAGGCACAGGTATTTATCATAGTGAATACAATAAAAATAAGGATCAAGAAGTTCGGTTTCTTCAGATTTGGATTTTTCCTAAGTTGAAGCAAGTAGCGCCTCGCTATGATCAGGTCTCCTTAAAATCCATAGAAAAAAAAAATCAATTTTATCAAATTTTATCACCTAATCCAGCAGATCAGGGCGTTTGGATTCATCAGGATGCTTGGTTTCATTTGGGGAAGTTTCAAAGCGGTACCGGCGATACGTATTGGCTTAAACAGTCGGGCAATGGTGTCTATGCCTTTGTTTTGGAGGGTAGTCTTGTAATAGAAGGTCAGGTTTTGTACAAAAGAGATGGTTTTGGACTTTGGGAGGCAGATTCCTTTGAGATGAGGGCTACTACGGATAGCAAAGTACTCCTCATGGAAGTGCCAATGGCCCTTTGATTTCATTAAGGCAACTATTTAAGGCCACTCAGGATGTACTCATAAATAGGATCGATTAATTGGTGCTGTGGCTGATCAAAACTTTTGGTAACATATATGGGTGCTGCGATCATTTTTCGCTCCATCATTTCATGTACCGTTTCATAAAAGGGAAGCGAAGTTTTTCCTATTAGGAGCGGCATAAGACTATTGCCAGCATTCCAAAATTTCAATATTTTGGCAAAACCACTGAGATACAAAAAGTCTTTGGTAAATCCACCCCCACGGAAGATACGTGTCACAATTGTGTAGGCATCTTGGGGTGGAACATTTTGCTTGTCAATTAAAAAGTGAAAGCACTCTATAAAGTCAGCACCATGACAGATCATTTCTGAGACGATTACACGCAAAGCGATTTTTTTGAGCCGCTCCAGGGTGATGTTCCCACTCAAGTATTCTGAAAGAATAGCCATTCCTTCTTGCGTTTCGGTATTGATTGGTAAGCCCAAGTTAAATACCTTCAGTTTTTGATGAATAGAATTTTGGGTGGTCACCATATGTACACCGATCTCATGTTCAATGAGCGCATTGACTTCTTTTTGCGTGAATTTAGCATCTGGTCTGATCAAAATTGTTTTAGTTGAATTCAGTACCATCGCCTGCGAAATTACTTTATTACTTAATTCAATTTTACATTCGATGCCATAGTCATTTAAGGCTTTTTTAAAAGTTTCTAAAGTATCCTGAATTGGTATATAAGGCCTTCTCTTGGGTTCAGACGGAATAGGAGGTAGATGAAGTAGATACTCGGCATTAAGTATGTCTTTTTTACTAGGTCTACCAAAGTAGCGCATGGAATTGTAGAGAAATTTTTTAGTGTCTAATGCCGACAACAAATCAATTTTATCAAAATAGCTATTGATAACAGATTCATAAAGATTGCGTATCGTGATGTCACTAATGTCTTGTGTGCGCAGTAAACTTAGTTTTTGCTTCAATTCAAAAGGATTGATCTTAATTGGAGCGTATTTAAATTTAGGCGGCTCAGTATATTTGCTTTTAGAGAATTTAATTAATTCAGTTGCGGTATTACTAGGATTGACAAAAGCCAATAATTCAAAATTCTGTAGGAGGTCATGTAGTTTTTTATCCACTAAATAAATGGCTGGATCCATTTTTTGATCAAGTAGATTTAAAACTTTTTCAGATTTCCATTTGGTATGTTCGAGACTAAAAAAATAGGCATTGTTGATGATGGTTTGTTTAAGTGCGCCTTGTATTTCTTTGATTCTTTTCGGGAAATTCTCGCCAGTAAGTTCATTGCTAAATACTTTTTTGATTTCAGTTGCCAAAACCAGGACATTGGCAAAATGCTTTGTGACATACGCTAGTTGGTGGCCGCGTCCGTAAAAAACATCGTTGATAGTTGTTTGGTTTTCAACGCCAGAAATTTTCAAGGAACTAAGTTGGCTTTTCCAATGCGCAATTGTTGAGGCATATTTTTGCTGATCAATTCTTTCGGTTCCGATATTAAAAAGAGGTACCGTGCGGTCCCATCTTTGGTAATTATAGCTATGTATGTCATATACTACACAGGAACCAAACAATAGTTCGAGTTTTTGTATTAAGGTATGAACGACCAAATAATAATTGGCGTGCTTTTGCAACGAAACACTTTTTTCAGCAGGTGTGAGTGGTTTTTTCCAAACCTTATTTCCCCAAGCTTCTTCATAAATACATTCACTAGGCTGCCGATTGAGATCGTATTCAAATCGAGAATCAAGACCTATTAAGGTAATGGGCATGGATTCTATAAATTCTCCAGTATGCGGATCTTCTTCATACCACCTACCATAATCATCTATGGATATTTTTTCTTTGAGTCCATTTCTGAGATTTCCTCCATCATGGATGGCGGTACAACAAAAGGGAACATATTTATTGACTTTTATGCTGAATGAGCCGTCTAACGGCGTTGCTTCAAAGGTCTTTTGTTGCTCGATAAGAGCGATGATTTCTTTAATCTTTAATTTCTGCATGG
>TARA_B110000503_G_scaffold35642_1_pt1 | contig 40059 bp, 45 predicted proteins | sample TARA_B110000503 | Tara Oceans TARA_B110000503 (sample SAMEA4397472) | marine metagenome | biome: Polar Biome; feature: [SRF] surface water layer (ENVO:00010504); material: water (ENVO:00002006), including particulate matter (ENVO:01000060) such as... | depth 5 m | reverse complement strand
ACCACCCTTTTCTAAAAGTTATATATGGCAGTAGAGAAGAATTTGAGGGGCTATTGAAGAATACGAATACTCCTTTTGGTTCAAAAAATCCAGATCTCATTCGAGCATACTTGGTTGATCAGCAAGGACTGGTAATGATGTCTTATAGCTTAGCCAACAAAGGAAATGAAATCATAGAAGATATTGAACACTTAATGAAATATTCTGCTCAGTAACTTATGTTTGGCAGCTTACGAGCTAAAAACCCTTTGATGGCCTGAGAGTAAGATATTAGTGTTAATTTTTCATTCCAACAACTCTCGCAGACCAGGATTTTTATTAGCATTTTTGGCTACAGCCCTTGCTGTGATAGTTGCAGCTCTCGGAGTATACAGTCGTTTTACAGACACTGGCTTTGATTGCTCAGAATGGTTGGATTGTGATGGCGGGTTTTCTGTCATGCGTGAAAATACGCTCGAGGCATTCAAGCACTATATTGGTGTGGGTGGCTGGACAGAGATAGCGCATCAGCTTCTGTCTGCTGTGTTGACGTTTTTAATTATCTTATTGGCTGTCAATTCATGGCGTCTTCGCCAAGATGACGACTACCCTTTTAGATTGCCAACGTTTATTTTATTTTTAGTTTTATGGCAATCTATACTGGGTATGTGGTCTGTTGATTTGGTTCTTTGGCCTCAGGCAGCACTAGTCCACTTGTTGGGGGGCATAGTTATTTGCGCGTTGCTTTGGTTGCTAGCCTTAAGGCTAGACGGCAAGTGTTGGGTGGCGTCAAAAGAAATTATCTCTAGGTTAGATAAAATTAAACCGTGGATAACTTTAGCCATTATAATCGTTTCAATAGAGGCTGCCTTGGGTGGCTGGACAAGCGTAAAGTTTGCTGCCTTTGCATGCCCAGAATTTCCGTCTTGTCAAAATGCATGGTGGCCAAAAATGAATCTACAAGAGGGCTTTAATTTGATCCAACCTCTTGAAATTGAGGCTTTAGAAAGCAAGGCTCGTGTGGCAATAAATGTTGTCCACAGGTTGGGGGCTTTGGTTGCAACAATTTATTTGTTGAGCTTATCGGCCTTCTTGCTAACGGTGCTTGATTATCGCGTGCGGCGTATGGGCTACATGCTAGCCGTCGTTTTGTTTGGACAGGTAATTTTTGTTATTGGTGCTGGGTATGTTCGTGACTCAGCTGTTTCCACAATAATGCATCATTTAGGAAGTACGCTGATATTATTAACGCTGGTAAGTCTTGCAAGCAGAGTGGCCTACGCTAAGCAAAAATAACACTAATTGAGGTTTGGATTAATGAAAACAGCAATATCGGAGATTGAAAAAGCTAGCCTAGATGATTATCTGGAGCTGACCAAACCAAGGGTTGTTGCGCTAATGATCCTAACATCAGCTATAGGAATGTTCCTTTCTGTCCCCGGCATGGTTCCTTTTGATACGCTGATCTTAGGCAATATTGGCATTGCTTTCTGTGCCGGATCGGCCGCCATTATCAATCATGTAGTAGATCGAAAAATTGATCTTAAGATGGCTAGAACTTTGAATCGCCCTGTTGCCAAAGGAAGAGTGCAGCCCCATCAAGCGCTGTTTTTCTCTGCAATTTTGGGCTTGACGGGTACAGCTATTTTATTAATTTTTATTAATGCGCTCACGGCATGGCTGACGCTAGCCTCATTATTTGGTTATGCGGTGATTTATACCTCTTACCTCAAGCGCGCCACTCCTCAGAATATTGTCATAGGCGGCTTAGCCGGAGCGGTGCCCCCGCTGCTGGGCTGGACCGCTGTAACAGGAGAAGTCCATGGTCATGCTTTGCTCTTAGTGTTGATTATTTTTGCTTGGACCCCACCGCATTTTTGGGCCCTTGCTGTGCACCGTAAAGACGAATATGCCAAGGCAGAGATTCCTATGTTGCCAGTAACACATGGCGAAAAATACACAAAGCAAAGCATTTTGCTTTACACCGTGATTATGCTCCTTGTTACCTTGCTCCCTTTTGCAACAGGGATGAGTGGCTGGCTTTATTTTTTAGGCGCGCTTGTTTTGGGTGCTGGCTTTTTGTATTGGGCTATCACAATGATGATTGGCAAAAAACCTGATGCAGGCATGGATACGTTTAGGTATTCTATAGTCTACCTAATGGCGCTGTTTATTATTATGCTGATAGATCACTATTTTATTTGAAAATTGTCTTAGTTTCGATAAGAGGTTTGTATTTTTAAGGCTTGGTGTTGAGCTATAAAGACAAGGTTATAATGATTATGGTTGGACAAAAAAGTAGCCGTAGTATTCGATTTACTTTATTGGGGATAGTCGTATTTATTGTATTGGTGATGCTTGGATTCCTTAATAAAATTAATCAGCCGCGTATTTTAAGCCCGCAAGAGTTAATGAGTTATGGGGCAATGCTGCTTGATACTCCTCGAAAATTTAGTCAGTTTGAATTAACGGACCATCACGGGGGGCTGTTTACCTCGGCTCACTTGAAGGGGAAATGGAGTTTGCTTTTTTTTGGCTTCACTCATTGTCCGGACATTTGCCCCACCACAATGGCTACTGCAGCAAAACTTTATGAATCCTTGTCACCTGACGACAAAGACAAGTTGCAAGTCGTTATGATTTCTTTAGACCCAGAAAGGGATACTACAGAAAAACTTTTTCAATACGTGCCCTATTTCAATAAAGAATTTATAGGAGCAACAGGGAACAAGCATGTGTTGATGAGCCTAGGCGTGCAACTAAACATCCCTTATTCTAGAGTTTCTTTGAAGGAAGACGACTATACGATCGATCATAGCGGCAACTTCGTGATCATCAATCCCTATGGCGATTACCACGGATTTTTCAGACCACCATTTAATGTAGATAAAATGAAAGTTTCTTTGAAGTCGATAATGACAACATTTGACTAGTGGCGACAGGCCTACCTGTTTCTCTTAAAGAGAGAGATTAAAAATAGAATACCTGCGCTAAGGACTATAGATGGTCCCGCGGGCGTATCTATATACCACGAGCTAGCTAAGCCTAGAATTACTGCTAAGCAGCCCACCAAGCTGGCCAAAAAAGCCATTTGTTCGGGTGTCTTAGAAAAACTCCTTGCTGTAGCTGCAGGTATGATGAGCAAGGCAGTAATTAACAGTACCCCCACTACCTTCATGGCGACTGCAATCTCTAAAGCAATGATAAGCATGAAGGCTGTTCGTACTGTCTTGAAACGCACTCCTTCAACTTGCGCTAGCTCCTCATCAATAGTGATAGCTAATAACGGGTTCCACAGCTTGACTAGCAAAAACATTGCGATAGCGCTGATCACATATATAGTAATCACGTCATTTGCGTTAACCGTTAATAAGTCTCCAAACAATAAGCTCAAAAGATCAACCCTTATATTTGGCATCAGCGCTATTGCGATTAATCCAATAGCCAAAGAAGTATGAGAAAGAATCCCTAGCAAGGTGTCAGATGCAAGATTTTTTTGTTGCTGCAAGATGACTAGCACTAATGCAAATATTAGGCAGGTGACAATTACAGATATAGTAGGATTAATTGCAAGCAACAAGCCAAGAGCAACGCCTAGTAATGAAGAATGGGCTAAAGTATCGCCAAAATAAGCCATGCGTCGCCAAACAATAAATGTTCCAAGTGGTCCAGTAATAATAGCGACCCCCAGCCCAGCTAAAAGCGCATAAAGAAGAACATCAATCATGACTGCACCCCGCCGCGTTTTTTTCTGATAGTTTGGAGTTTTTTACTTCCCCGTGCAAGCCGTGCTGATGATCATGGTGATGAGTGTATGTCGTTGTTTTTGTTCCAAATAACTCTATAAATTCTGGATTGGTGCTAACTTGGTCAGGACGGCCATGACAGCAGACATGCTGATTTAAGCATATCACTTCATTAGTCGAGGACATCACTAGGTGGAGATCATGAGAAACCATAAGCACCCCACAATTTAGCCTACTGTGTAGTCGGCTGATTAGCTTATAGAGCGCTTCTTGCCCCACCACATCAACGCCCTGTACGGGCTCATCAAGTACTAAAAAATTTGGCTTGCGGAGAATGGCTCGCGCTAAGAGAGCTCTTTGCATTTCTCCACCGGATAAAGATGACAGAGGGCAGTGTAATAGTTTAATGATTCCTACTTCGTCTAAAACATCAGAGCATAGTTTTTTATTTTTTTCGATTAACTTTAAAAACCTCTCAAGAGTAATTGGCACGGTGGGATCAATATGAAGCTTTTGCGGCATATATCCTATACGCAGATCAGGAGAACGAAAAATCGCTCCTTCGTCAGCAGGAATAAGGCCTAGCACAATCTTGACAAGGGTTGTTTTGCCAGCCCCGTTTGGGCCGATTAGAGTAATGATTTGCCCTTGATTAATGGTTAAATCAACTGAAGATAGAGCCTTGTCACCGTTAAAGTATTTGCTAATACCATTAAGCTTGATAAGAGGGGGATTCACAATATTTGCTCCTGCTGGCATTTCGGGCAAAGCCCAATTATTTCGACCACTTGCGTCTCTACTTGAAAGCCAGTGCGCTCCGCGGTATGTAAAATAATACTATTCATTTGCTCGGTGCTGCATTCGGCAGTGGAGTGGCATATTCGACAGATAAGAAAGAAATCATTATGAGTGTTTTCGGGAAACGAGCGGCCAATATAAGCATTTAACGAGGCAATTCGATGAATAAGCCCAAGATTAAGAAGAAATTCAATAGCGCGATATACTGTAGGAGCCTTGATGCGTTTACCTGTATGAAGATTCAAGGCTAAATTATCTACAATATTGTAAGCTCCTAATGGTTGGTGGCTCGCCCAAATGGTTTTAAGTACAATTTCTCGAATAGGGGTTAGCCTGGCATGGCTTTCCTCGCAGAGTACTCTGGCCCTTTCTAGTGCAGTTACAATACATCTCTGATGGTCATGAGCCTGATAGGCAAGGCGAGAATATGTCAGCATGCTTGCATTCCTGAATATTAAATAATTATGTTATCTTATATCATTTTATAAAATGAGCAATAATGAGAAGATACATATTTATGTCCTTTGTTTGTAAGTTTTACTTTATATATCAATTATAATTTAAAATTAATATAATAATATAATATAACAAATTAACTTTTTTGGTGAAATGATAAGATGATTAAATTTTTTAGCACTATTCTTTTTGCTCTGATATATGTCCCTTTGGCAGCTTCAGCAAGCCTTACCATAGTGGCCTCAATCAAACCTGTTGCCATGCTAATAAAAGCAGTTGTAGGCGATGAAATTTCTGTAAAAGTACTGCTCCCAGACAATATCTCCCCCCATAATTATGAGCTTAAATTTTCAGATATTAGAGCAATTAGAAGTGCAGATTTTTTTGTTTGGGTCGGTCCCGGACTTGAAAGTAATCTGTCTAAGGCAATTGAAAACTATCCATCAGCCAGCATCATTCAGCTAACACAACTAAAAAATATCCGTTGGCCTGAATCGAAGTCTTTAAGACACCAAGAACATGCGCCCGGTCGCCAACACCTTCATTCTCTGGTAACAGGGGAGCTAAATAGCAATCTATATAACCTAGACCCTCATTTATGGTTAAACCCGGAAAATAGTCTACAGATAGTCAATGAAATTAAGCTTATTTTAGGTAACCGATATCCCGAACATAAGGCTATTTTTGAACAAAATGCTGATACATTCTCTCTGTTGCTTAAAAGTATAGACAGAGAGGCGAAAGAAAAATTCAAACAAGTTAAGGAGAAAGGTTTTATAGTTACACATGATGGATATGGGCATTTTGTAGAGCATTATGGGCTGCGCCAGCTAGGAATCATAAATTTAACGGAAGGTGTCTCGGCTACTGCGCAGCACAGGTCTAGACTAGCAGCATTAAGTGTTAGCGCTACCTGCATTTTTACTGATCCTCAGAATAGTAGCAAAGTTGCAGATCAATTAGCTCAAAAATTTGAGCTAAAATCTAGAGAGCTAGACACAATGGGTCTCAGCGCTTCCCTAGAGAAAAACAGTTATATAAAATTTTTTAATGATTTTTCTGCAACAGTACTAGCATGCTTGGAGTAAAATAAAATTTCTAGACACAGTCGAGCGGCTCATGACAAATAAAGCACCACTAGTCTTGGTGGACGGATCTTCTTACCTTTATCGAGCGTTTCATGCATTACCGCCACTAGTGACATCTTCGGGGATCCCTACTGGTGCAGTTAAGGGCGTGATTGCAATGATGCGTCGGATGATGAAAGATTTTCCAGATAGCCCAATCGTTGTGATTTTTGATGCCAAAGGTAAAACCTTCAGAGATGATCTTTATGTAGAATATAAGGCCCACAGGCCGCCTATGCCAGACGATCTACGCCTTCAAATTGAGCCCATTCACAAAATCATAGAAGCTATGGGTCTACCTATGCTAATTATTGATGGTGTTGAAGCAGATGATGTTATAGGCACATTGGCAGTAAATGCAGCTTCTCAGCAACGCAATGTAGTGATTTCTACCGGTGACAAAGATATGGCTCAATTGGTCGGCCCATACGTCAGCTTAATCAACACTATGACCAACACACAGCTGAATAGACAGGGTGTAATTGATAAGTTTGGAATCCCCCCAGAATTAATTATTGATTATCTAGCGCTTGTGGGCGACAAATCAGACAACATACCCGGGGTTCCTGGTGTGGGTGAGAAAACAGCATTAGCGATATTGCAAGGCATTGGCGGGCTTGTTGATATTTATAAGGATGTTAAGAAAATAGCGGAACTAGAATTTCGTGGCGCAAAAAATATACCAGAAAAGATGCTAGAGCATAAAGAATTAGCGGATCTCTCATACAAGCTGGCAACTATAAAAATAAATGTCCAGTTGGATCAAACGCTAGATGATTTGGCCAATGTCGAGCCAGACAACGATGAACTTCTTTTTTGGTTCAAGAAGCTAGAGCTAAAAACATGGGCTAACGAGCTAGCCATTGAGAAGGATCAATCTGATGGCCCAACACCCCCTGTTGAGGCTAAAGAAAAAAATTACCAGATTATTTATTCGGAAGATCAGCTTGATAGCTGGCTAGAAAAACTAAAGCTAGCGGAATATTTTTCTTTTGATACGGAAACAACAAGTCTAGATTATATGCAGGCCAAAATTGTTGGCCTATCATTTTCTGTGGCGCCTTATGAGGCTGCTTATGTTCCTTTGGCCCACGATTACTTGGGTGCCCCGGAGCAGCTGAACCGCGAGCAAGTTTTACAGAAAATTAAGCCTCTTTTAGAAAACCCGTCAGCCTTTAAAGTAGGCCAAAATCTCAAATATGACATGAATGTTCTTGGGAATTATGGGATTACTTTATCGGGAATTAAATTTGACACCATGCTTGAATCTTACGCCATTAACTCAATAGAAAGCCGCCATGATATGGCCAGCCTGGCCTTAAAATATTTAAAAGAAAAGACGATTCACTTCGAAGATGTTGTGGGCAAAGGCTCAGGTCAATTGACCTTTAATCAGGTGCCGATTGAAATCGCGGCATCTTATGCCGCAGAGGATGCAGATATTACCTTGCGCCTGCATCAAGCTATGTTTCCCCTGCTGAAAAAGCAAGAAGACCTATTGCGCGTGTTTGACGCAATCGAAGTCCCTTTGATACCAGTGCTTTCTCATATGGAAAGAAATGGAACATTAGTAGATGCCAGGTTGCTTAATGAGCAAAGCCAAGAATTGGGGATTAGGCTTGAAGAGATAGAAGAAGAGGCGTATCAGTTAGCGGGAGAAAAATTTAATTTGGCGTCCCCAAAGCAGTTGGGTGAAATTCTATTTGAAAAACTTAATATTCCCATTTTAAAGAAAACCGCGAAGGGTGCGCCATCTACAAAAGAGGAGGTGCTGACGGAATTAGCACTAGATTATCCACTACCTAAAATATTATTAGAGCACCGAACCTTATCTAAATTAAAGTCTACTTATGCTGACAAGTTACCAAAGATGATCAGTCCTGTTACTGGGCGTATTCATACCTCTTACCATCAAGCTGTCACTGCGACTGGCAGGCTGTCATCATCAGACCCCAATTTGCAAAACATCCCTATACGGACATCAGAAGGAAGAAGAATTCGTCAGGCATTTATTGCACCTAAAGGCTCTCAAATATTGGCTGCAGATTATTCTCAAATAGAGCTTCGAATAATGGCTCATTTGTCTGGAGATCAGTGTTTAACTAATGCATTCTTGCAAGGACTAGATGTCCACCAAGCAACAGCTGCTGAAGTGTTTGGTGTAACTTTGGATGAAGTGACCACAGATCAACGGCGAAGCGCAAAAGCTATAAATTTTGGCTTAATATATGGTATGTCAGCTTTTGGTTTGGGACGACAACTGCATATTGGTCGAAATCAGGCCCAAGAATACATAGATAAATATTTTTCTCGCTACCCAGGCGTTAAGAGCTACATGGACAATACTCGCAGAACCGCTGCTGGGAGAGGTTTTGTGGAAACTTTGTTTGGCCGTCGGCTGTATTTGCCAGAAATTAACTCGAGCAATGGAATGAGAAGACAGGCAGCAGAACGGACGGCAATCAATGCCCCTATGCAAGGGACCGCTGCAGACATTATAAAATTGGCGATGATAGATGTGGATTTTTGGCTGACTTCTACTGGATTAAAATCTAAAATGATCATGCAGGTACATGATGAGCTTGTTTTAGAGGTCCCGGATTCCGAAGTCGACATTATAGCTGATGGGTTGAGCAATCGCATGTCAGCTGTTGCAGACCTAAGTGTTCCGTTATTAGTTGACTTGGGCAAAGGAAATAACTGGGATGAGGCGCATTAATAAAGCCTAAAGGACGAAATTTTTAAAATATTTTATTTTTTGCGGAACTTTAACGCCTAAAGGCGTACTAACTAAGTACGCAATAGATATTTATGCTTTCCCCCAAGAAAGACTTTTTCTCACAGCGTAACAGTTCAACCCAGTCACCGCCGATGACTGGGTTTTTTTATACCATTAAATTATATTAGCCATGCTTCTAGTCGCTCATTGAGCTCACCAAGCCCTTCTTTTTTGAGAGACGAAAAAGTCTGCAAAGAGAGATTGTCTACCAAGCCTTCTTTTGTGAGCTCTTGCTTTACTTTTAGCAGAGTGCTGTTAGCGGGCCCTTTTTTTAATTTGTCTGATTTTGTTAATAATAGATGTATAGGCATACTGGATGCTGAAGCCCATCGAATCATCTGCCAGTCGTATGGCTGAAGTGGGTGGCGAATATCCATTAACATTACTAAACCTTTAAGGGATTGCCTTTCTTGCAGATAGTTAGCAAGACTAAGGTCCCATGCTTGTTTTATCGCTTTTGGCACTTTAGCAAACCCATAGCCTGGAAGGTCCACCAAGCGACAGTCCTCGCCTAAGGAAAAGAAATTGAGTAACTGGGTTCGACCCGGAGTTTTGCTGGTACGAGCTAATTTTTTGTTGTTTGTCAGAGTGTTGATGGCGCTTGATTTCCCAGCGTTTGATCGCCCTGCAAAAGCGACCTCTTTCCCCGTGTCATCTGGAGCCTGTTTGATAGATGGTGCGCTAAGCAAAAACTCAGCTTTATTGAATAAAATTTTGTTAGACATAGGCGGCCTGCAGGTATCTTGATTTCACTATTAAGATCAGAGAAGAGTTGGTATATAATGCCTTGGTTTTTACAAAGACAACATTAATTATACATTGTAGCGGAATACAGAGAGCGGATTAACTAATGAAAAAAATGATTTTAAATTTTTCTGTGGTTTTTAGTTGCATGATAGCTTGTTCCTTGAGCTTTGCGGCTGGTGATGCAGGTATGGGCAAACCAAAGACAGCTATGTGTTCTGGTTGCCATGGTTCTGATGGCAACAGCACAACGGCTTCTTTTCCAAAATTGGCAGGACAAGGCGAAAAGTATCTTACTAAACAATTAAAAGATGTTAAGACGGGTCGACGCAAAATAGATTCGATGACTGGAATATTGGACTTTTTTTCAGACCAGGACTTAGCCGACATAGCCGCGTACTACGCTTCGCAAAATATTCAGATATCTGGAGCCAAAGAAGATAGTCTTGATAAAGGCGAGGCGATATACCGAGGAGGCAATATTGAAACTGGTGTCGCTGCTTGTACAGGATGCCACTCTCCTGCTGGACAGGGTAACAGCCCTGCCGGATATCCCTTGTTGGGTGGGCAGCACGCCCAGTACACGATTAAGCAATTAAGGGCTTGGCGTACTGGCGCCCACGACCCTCAGAATAAAGATGCTAGAACTAATGATGGAGACTCAAAAATTATGCGAGGTGTAGCCGAACATATGAATGATGTTGAAATTGATGCAGTTGCCAACTTCATTGCTGGATTAAAATGATTGACATATTAAGGCGTAAATTGACGACTCGTGCGTTCGCTAACTTCTTGCTTGCTGTGACATTCTCGGCTGTATTGTTATGCCAGGCAGCTGAAGGTCCTTATCAAGCTGGCGTTCAATATGAAGTTTTACCGGAGCCAGTACTAACTCGTGACTCTTCAAAAATAGAAGTGGTAGATTTATTTTGGTACGGATGCGGACACTGTTATAGCTTTAAACCAAGACTAGAGTCATGGCAAAAAACTCAATTAGAAGATGTGTATTTTGTTGGCATTCCTGCGATTTGGCAGACCGAGATGCGCCTGCATGCCAAAGCCTATTACACAGCGCAGGCCCTAAAAATTTTTGATGTGATGCATAATGTTATTTTTGAGGCTATGAATTTAAAAAAAGAAAAATTACAAAATGAAGCTGAAATAGCTAATCTTTTTCTAGCCAACGGTGTGACTTTGGAGAATTTTTCCAAGATATTTAATTCAGGAACCATAGCAATGGCTGTAGATTTCGCAGAGAAGAAACAGGCGCAATATCGACTAAGAGGCACCCCAGAAATTGTGATTAACGGAAAATATCGTATTTCGGGGCGCAGTGCAGGAAGCCCCAGCGAAATGTTAAAAGTTGCTACTTTTTTAATTGATAAAGAGCGAGCTGAATTAAATAACTAGCATGCCAAACATCCTAGTTCGAAATGATAGTTTGATGCCCCCAGTGCTGTCATTATTAAAAATATTTAAACCCCCTGCATTCTTAGGCAATAAAATATGAAACCGACAAAAAAACCAATCAACCCTAATTTCTCTTCTGGTCCTTGCAGCAAAAGACCTGGTTATGATGTAAATAATTTAGATCTTTCATCGCTTGGTCGCTCTCACCGAGCCGCAGTGGGTAAGTCTGCTTTGAGTCGAGCCTGTCTTGAGACAGCAGAGATTTTAGGGCTTCCTAAGGATTATCTCGTTGGTGTTGTTCCAGCTTCAGATACCGGCGCTTTTGAAATGGCTATGTGGTCTTTGCTTGGCGCCAGAGATATCGATGTTTTCTCATGGGAGGCATTTGGCCAAGGCTGGGTTACAGATATAATCAAACAGTTAAAACTTGAAAATGTTAATAACTTTAGCGCTGATTATGGACGACTTCCTGATCTTTCTCAGGCTAATGCTGATCATGACATAGTTTTTACTTGGAATGGGACTACCTCTGGAGTAAAAGTCCCCCGCGCCGACTGGATTGCACCCGATAGAATCGGGCTAACTATTTGTGATGCAACATCAGCTGTTTTCGCTATGAGTCTTCCGTGGGAAAAACTTGATGTTGTTACCTACAGCTGGCAAAAGGTTTTAGGTGGTGAGGGGGCTCACGGCATGCTTATACTGAGTCCTCGTGCTGTTCAAAGGCTAGAGAGTTACACCCCTTCTTGGCCTATGCCTAAAATTTTTAGACTTACCAAAGGCGGCAAATTAATTGATGGTATTTTCAGAGGAGAGACTATCAACACTCCTTCAATGTTATGTGTGGCAGATTACCTCGATGCCCTTAGTTGGGTTAAATCTATAGGGGGTGTTCAAGCATCTATTTCCAGGTCAGAAAATAACCTTGGTGTTATTAAGCAATTTGTTGCACATAACGACTGGATTAGTTTTTTAGCTGAAGAGCCCGAAACTTTATCAAATACTAGTATTTGTTTGACCCTTGATTTAGAGGCTGAAAAAGTAAAACAAGTGGTAAAATTACTAGAGCAAGAAGGAGTGGCTTACGATATAGGCGCTTACCGTGACGCACCCGCTGGATTGCGTATTTGGGGCGGAGCCACTGTAGAATCTTCAGATCTTGAGGCACTTATGCCTTGGCTGAAATGGGCGTATCATCAGGTTGCATAATAATCCCTTAATCATTATCGAAGCAGAGTAAAAGATATGTACAAAGTCCGCACTTATAATCAACTTTCATCTAAAGGATTAGATCGTTTTAACTCTGAAAATTATGACGTTTCCAGTGATGTTGTTAACCCAGATGCTTTTATACTTAGAAGTCATAAGCTTCATGATGAAGATATACCTATGAGCGTTAAAGCGGTAGCTCGCGCTGGCGCTGGCGTAAATAATATCCCAATTGAAAAATTTACCGAGAAAGGGATCGTTGTGTTTAACACTCCTGGTGCTAACGCTAACGCGGTAAAAGAGCTGATTGCTTCTGCGTTATTTATCTCATCAAGAGACATTTTTGGAGGCATGAATTATGTACAGGGTCTAACAGACATCAAGGATGCCGCCGAGATGTCTAAATTACTTGAGAAGCAAAAAAGTCAATTTGCAGGTTCTGAGGTTATGGGAAAAACTTTAGGTGTAGTTGGGCTTGGTGCTATTGGCTCTATGGTAGCCAATATGGCCCTAGAGTTAGGCATGAATGTTGTTGGCTTTGATCCCGCAATGTCTGTTGAGGCGGCTTGGCGTTTATCCCATAAAGTAGAAAAAATGGATAATCTGCAGAGTTTATTGGCTAAAGCAGATTTTATTACACTGCATGTACCAGCATTGGATGTGACGAAGAATTTAATTAATGCTGAGACGTTAGCTTTTATGAAAACATCAGCAATTCTTCTTAATTTTGCCCGTGAAGAGGTAGTTGACTCTAGCGCCGTGCGGCATGCCTTAGACAATAAAAGTTTGAGAAAATATGTTACAGATTTCCCTACACCTGAGCTGTTAGGACGCAAGGATGTCATACTGATGCCCCATATTGGCGCTAGCACAGAAGAGGCTGAAGAAAACTGCGCCATTATGGCTGTAGACCAGCTGATGGATTATCTAGAGCAAGGCAATATTCGTAACTCAGTTAACTTCCCGGCAACAAAAATGCCTAGAAATGGCGGGTATAGAATTACATTCTGTAATAAAAATGTACCTAAAATACTAGGTAGCGTGCTTTCTTTGCTGGCTGATTGTAGTCTCAATGTGATTGATATGGTTAATAAAAGCAGGAATGATGCGGCTTATAATATTATAGATGTTGAGTCAGAACCAACACAGGACCTGTTGGATAAAATCTCTAATGTAGAGGGCATTTTTAGCGTACGATTAATCTGAATAACCTACCCGTCTATTTTGACTAAAGATAGCAGCATGCTCTGGAGAGTCTAAATGTCGATTGAAGATGCTCGCCGAGAATATCAATATGATTCTTTGACCAAAAAATCTTTGAAAGAGTGTCCTGTAGATCAATTTTCTTGCTGGATGGATCAGGCGCTAATTTCACAGTTACCTGACCCTACTGCAATGTCCCTGGCAACGGTGGATTCTGCTGGAAAATCATGGCAGCGAACGGTTCTGCTGAAAGGTTTTGATAAACAAGGTTTTATATTTTATACAAATTTTGGGAGCCGCAAGGCTCTTGAGATGGAGAGTAATCCGAATGTAAGCCTTCTATTTCCTTGGTTTTCTCTTGACCGTCAAGTCATTGTAGGCGGAAAAGTAGAGAAAATATCTGAAAAAGAGTCACTTGCTTATTTTAGAAAGCGTCCGAGAACTAGCCAACTAGGAGCATGGGCTTCAAAGCAAAGCAGTAAATTATTTTCTCGGGAGGCTCTCGAGAACGAATATAACTGCATAGAAAAAAAATACACCAAAATGGAGGTGCCTTGCCCTGATTTTTGGGGTGGCTATAGAGTGGTTCCCGCTGAAATTGAGTTTTGGCAAGGAGGTAAATTACGCCTTCACGACCGGTTTCAGTACTTGCTGGGAGAGAAAGGATGGATTATTTCTCGGCTCTCCCCCTAAAATTTCAAACTAAGATAACAATCCAGAGAGTTTTATTTCCGTTTCATAGAAAGGAAAAATTCATCATTGGTCGTAGAGCTTTTTAACTTGTCGATCAAAAATTCGATAGCATCTGAGTCTTCCATGCTATGTAGTAATTTGCGAAGAATCCAAACTTTTTGTAGGTCATCTTCAACCATTAGCAAGTCCTCACGACGTGTGCCGGATCTGCGAATATTTATTGCAGGATAGACTCGTTTTTCAGATACTTTTCGGTCAAGATGAAGCTCAAGATTGCCGGTTCCTTTAAACTCTTCGTAGATCACCTCATCCATTTTTGACCCAGTTTCGACTAACGCGGTAGCTATGATTGTCAAACTCCCACCTTGCTCGATGTTTCTTGCTGCGCCAAAAAATCGCTTTGGACGCTCTAGGGCATGAGCATCAACACCGCCGGTTAAAACTTTTCCAGAAGAGGGCTGAACAGTATTATACGCTCTGGCAAGACGCGTAATAGAATCAAGCAGGATTACAACATCTTTCTTGTGCTCTACCAGTCTTTTTGCTTTTTCTATTACCATCTCAGCTACTTGGACATGGCGAGAAGGTGGCTCATCAAAGGTTGAAGCAACCACTTCTCCTCGAACAGTCCGTTGCATTTCTGTAACTTCTTCAGGTCTTTCATCGATAAGCAATACAATGATGTGGCATTCTGGATTATTACGAATGATAGCCTGTGCCGTATGCTGCATCATTATGGTTTTGCCTACTTTAGGCGGCGCTACAATGAGTCCTCGTTGACCCTTGCCAATCGGTGAGATCAAATCAATAATACGACCAGTCAGATCTTCTGTGGATCCATTGCCGGATTCTAAAACCAAGCGTTCATCCGGAAACAGGGGGGTGAGGTTTTCAAATAAAATCTTATTGCGAGCATCTTCAGGCTTATCAAAATTAATTTCATCTAGCTTGAGCATGGCGAAATATCGTTCGCCTTCTTTGGGAGGTCTAATCTTGCCAGCAATAGAATCACCAGTCCTTAGATTAAATCGCCGAATCTGGCTTGGCGATACATAAATATCGTCTGGCCCTGCTAGGTAGGAGGCATCTGATGACCTTAAAAAACCGAATCCATCAGGTAGGATTTCTAGGACACCTTCCCCATAAATGTCTTCACCACTTTTTGCGTGGCGCTTAAGGATACTAAAAATCACATCCTGTTTTCTTGAGCGAGCGAGGTTATCGAGCCCATTTTCTGAAGCAATTCTTATGAGCTCATCAATGGGTTTAGTTTTAAGTTCTGTTAGATTCATAAATAAAAGGATACAAGGTTATTGGAATTTGAATGGAATGTTGGCCAGAAACAACTGCCCTGCCCGACGAAAAAGGTTAGTTGGAATATAGTGATTTTCTCAATCTTCGAATTCTTGCGCTGCAGTAACTTAGAATTATAGGCCTGATAATATTAAATCGCAATACATTAACGTAGGATAAAACTTTGTTGTTCGCAGGCTTAATTATAGGTTTCCTTCGATGAATTCAACTAACTGAACCTTCGATAGGGCGCCTACTTTTGTTGCCTCTACAGTTCCATCTTTGAATATTATTAATGTTGGAATACCTCGAACATTAAATTTGCTTGGCGTAATAGAATTACCGTCTACGTCCATTTTGCAGATCTTGATTCGACCGGCATATTCAGTAGATAATTCATCTAGCATTGGTGCAATCATTTTGCATGGTCCGCACCAAGCGGCCCAAAAGTCTAATAATACAGGAAGCTCAGCATTCAAAACGTCATCTGCAAAGCTGGTATCAGTAACGTGAACTATATCGTTCATACCTAACAATCTCCATATAGCGGGTGTAAATTAAAATTTCAAAAAATATATACAAAGGTACAATATAGCAATGATAACACTCGCCCTAGGTAGCAAACAAACATCAATTGTCTATTTGTGGTTATTTATCACCAACAACAAGATTACAAAAAATAATTATGCAGCATGAGCTAATTTTAGATAAAAAAAATGAGCATGGGTTAACTTTAGCCGCGATTGACCTGGGGTCTAACAGCTTTCATATGTTAATTGCTCGAGCCAATCATCATGAAATGAGACCTATCGTAGGTTTTGCTGAAAGGGTGCAGCTCGCATTAGACATAAAACACAATCAATTGACATCTGAAGCCATGTCACGTGGATTGCTATGTTTGTCTCGGTTCAAGCAAGCCCTTGATGCGCTCAAGCCAGACATGGTTAGAATTGTTGGAACAAACGCACTACGTGTAGCTAAAAATGCAGATATTTTTGTTAGCTCCGTCGAGGATATTATTGGCTGCCCTGTCGAAGTAGTTTCGGGTAGAGAGGAGGCAAGGCTGATCTATCTAGGGGTAGCTCATACACTTGCAAATGATGACACCCGATTAGTTGTTGATATCGGCGGAGGGAGCACAGAGCTTATCATAGGAAGACGCTTTGAATCACAAATGAGAGAAAGTCTACACATGGGCTGTGTAACATTTAGCAATCGTTTTTCCTCAGACGGGCTAATTAGCCCGGCATCTTTTGCCACAGCCTACAATGCGGCTTGCAAGGAAGTTATTAATATTCAGAAATCTTATAAAAAACACGGATGGAGTGATGTGGTTGGCTCATCTGGAACAATACGTTCCATAGAAAAAATTGTTTATGAACAAGGTTGGAGTAGTTCGGGGATATCAATTGACGCCTTACACAAACTACGCAATATGATTCTAAAGAGCAGCCATGTTGATGAGCTACCAAAAATGGCTCACTTGAGCGAGGACCGCCGCCCTTTGATTGTATCTGGTTTGGCCATTCTCTGTGGAATATTTGACTCTCTTGATATAAAGCATATGAGCACTTCTGCTGGAGCCTTAAGAGAAGGGATTGTCTATGATTTGCTGGGCCGTTTAGCGCATGAAGATGTTAGAGAGCACTCAATATCAGCAATGATGTTGAGAAGTGAAGTTGACCAACAAAATGCTGAGCAAGCCAAAGAGATAGCTATGTTGTTGTTTGATTCTTGTTCTGGTGACTGGGACCTTGGTTCAGCTGATAGGAAGCTATTGGGTTGGGCTGCACATTTGCATGAGATAGGCTTAAGTGTTGCGCATACTCAATATCATAAGCACGGCCAGTACTTGATCGAGCATTCTGACTTACAAGGTTTTAATAAATTTGAACAGAAACTCTTAGGATTGTTAGTTCGCGGCCACAGACAAAAATTCCCTTTAAGGGAGTTGAGGCGTTTTAGTAGTGCGCACTCACTTCGATTAAAGAGGTTAATTGTCATGCTTAGATTAGCCGTGTTATTTAAATATATAATTTCAGACGAAGGTGATCCGCCCTTTATGCCATTAGCAAAAACACAAGGAATAACCCTGCGCTTGACTCAAGGCTGGCTGGCTGAAAACTCTTTAATGACAACAGTGCTGGAAATCGAACAGCAATATTTAATAGATGCAGATTTTGTTCTTACTCTTGTGGAAGTTTAGCCAACTACTAAAGCTTTATTTTTAGAAGAATGCCTCAAGCGTAGAATTTAAAAACATATGACCTTTTTTGGTAGGGCAAATTCTTTCGTGTGATATTTCTATTAGTTTTTGTTCTTTGAGTTTGCTTAAAACAGGCTCTATTTGATTGATAGATAGTCCTGTTCGATCTTCATAAGTTCGGATATCAAAACCTTGATTAAGGCGCAGCGCATTCATCATAAATTCCAAAGACATTTCTTTTATATCAATATCTTTGGAGGTAGATGCGTAGGATTCTTTTCTGTCCAAATAATCTTCTGGGGACCTAGTTTTCTGTATTCGCATAATCCTGTTCTCTTTTGGTAAGGAGATTTTCCCATGTGCGCCAGCGCCAATTGCGAGGTAGTCACCGAACTCCCAGTAATTCATATTGTGTACAGATTTTCTGTTGTTCTTGCAATAAGCAGATACTTCATACTGCTCGTAATCAGCATCCAATAATAATTGGCCCCCTTTATTTTGAATAGACTCAAGAATGATATCTGTTGGTAGTTTGGGCGGCTTATTGAAAAACACAGTATTAGGCTCAATGGTAAGCTGGTACCAAGAAATGTGAGCGGGCTTTAGCCGAATGGCGCAAATTAAATCATCAATTGCCTCAGCTGTATTCTGACCTGGCAGTCCATGCATTAGATCGAGATTGATGTTATCAAAACCAGCAGATTTTGCATTTTTAACAGCATTAATAGCTTGTTTCGAGGAATGAACGCGCCCAAGGGATTTTAATTGGTTGTCATCAAAACTTTGTATTCCAATAGATAAGCGATTAACTTCTTGGCGCCTATAGGCAGAAAATTTTTCTTGCTCAAATGTGCCTGGATTGGCCTCTAAGGTAATTTCTATGTCCGGATGAAAACCAATACGAAGCTTGGCTGCTTGAATAATTTTTCCAATAGTATTGGCTGAAAACAAACTGGGAGTCCCCCCGCCAAAAAAAATTGAACTAAGTCGCCTTCCTTGGACGTGTTCTAGTGTTGTATCAAGGTCCTTGATTAAGGCTATTAGGTATTCTTTCTCAGGGATTTTTTTGTCGGTAGTATGTGAGTTGAAATCGCAATATGGGCATTTTCGTATACACCATGGAATGTGGACATAAAGCGAAAGAGGTGGAAGAGATAATTTGGAGCACTGCATGGATGCTAGTCTAACATTCTGGTCCTAATTATCTTAGCTTAATTAAAAATGACTGTTTTATTTTTATACAATAATATTCTGTTCTCAATATGCCATCTCACGGCTCTAGAAAGAACAAGTCGCTCTAAATCCTTCCCTCTTCGAGTTAGGTCTTCCACTTGGTCGCGATGAGAAACACGAGCAATATCTTGCTCAATAATTGGTCCCTCATCGAGTTCTTGCGTAACATAATGGCTTGTAGCTCCAATTAGCTTGACTCCGCGTTCGTGGGCTCTGTGGTAGGGCTTTGCTCCAACAAATGCAGGTAAGAACGAGTGATGAATGTTAATAATTTGTTGTGGATATTTTTTTATAAATTCTGGCGATAGAATTTGCATGTATCTAGCTAAAACTATGAGATCAACATTAAATTGTTTTAATAGTGCAAATTGTTTCTGTTCGGCTTCTTGTTTGTTAGATTGATTGAGCTCGATATGATGAAAAGGGATCCCATAAAAATCTACCAATGCTTCGGTGTCTTTATGGTTGCTAATCACTACAGAAATTTCACAATTTAATTCTCCATTTTTATGCTTATGTAATAGATCAGCTAAACAATGGTCATACTTAGAAACCATAATGGCCAGCTTGGTCTTGATTTGATTTGGTCGTAATTTCCATGCCATACCATATTGGTTGGCAATTGACTGAAAATGCTGCTGAAATTCTTTTTCACATAACTGAAAATCTGTCACATCCCATTCCAGCCTCATCAGAAATAGATTGTTTTCCGTGTCTAGATGCTGGTTGACATGCAAGATATTGGCATTGTGAGTTAAAAGAAAACTAGAAATTGAGGATACGATACCTTTTCTATCCGGACAACTAACAAGCAGCGTGGCAGTTTTGTTCACAGTTTCCCCTTTCAATACGTTTAGTTATACGCGCTATACGATAGCGTGCATTCAGTTAATTTTTGACATTATGGAGATAATTTTTGTATCAATTTTGTCATTGCTTTGCCTCGATGGCTTATCTTATTTTTTTCTTCTTGCCCCAGTTCAGCTGAGGTGCATTTAAGCTCTGGAAGATAAAACACAGGGTCGTAACCAAAACCATGATCTCCTTGTGGAGTTAGGGCGATCAGCCCTTTCCAGCTCCCCTGGACAACAATTGGAGTGGGATCTTCGGAGTGTCGCATGTAAGCTATAACGCACTGGAATCGAGCAACACGCTCAGACACGGGGGTATTTACTAGGGCTGATAATAGTTTCGAAATATTTTTCTCGTCTGTGGAGTTTTTTCCAGAAAAACGAGAGGAATAAATCCCGGGAGCCCCATTTAAGCAGTCTACCTCAAGGCCAGAATCATCTGCTATTGCAGGTAGGCCGGTAAGCTTCGATGCATGACGAGCTTTGATTAACGCATTTTCAATAAAACTTAGACCATTTTCGACAGCATCAGGAACATTAAATTTTGATTGTGGCTCTATGTCAAAATCCAAATTTAAAAATAATCGTTTAAATTCTTTTAGCTTGCCTTCGTTGCTAGTTGCGAGTATTACTTTCATGCTGAAGGGTTCTTTGATTGTAAAAATGTAAGGAACAAACACTATCACTATTTTTCATAGTAAAATTTATTCTGGAATGATACTGAGATACTTGGTTGGTTTGGTTCTGTCTCAATTTCAATTTTAAATGTCAACGTATCCTCGTTGTAATATTCAAATGGAGCCAGATAGTAAATGGCCTCATCTTCCTTGATTTCAATAAAGTTTAATTGTTGCTGTTGCTGAAGCATATTGGAAGCAGTTCCAGAAATAAGGGCTTTTTTGCCTCCTATTTTGCCAGATTTGGTGATGGCAATGGTTACCAACCCTTTGTCCTTACCTCGCGTAATACTGTAAATGCTAGCGATCTCCGGGAGAATAAAGCTACTATTGAAGGAGCTATAGAAAATCCTATATCCTCTAATATCTTTATATGTCTTTTCTTCTGCAGAGACACCAAATGTCGATAGTCCTATTAGAGAAAAAATCAACAAATGTTTAAAATTAATCATTGTTAGACTCAATTTGCTGGTTTGCTTAACAGATAAATAGCAGTGTCAGAAAATAAATTAGGCCACAGGGCCTTTAACCAAGCACCAAGAAAATGGTCAGCAGTAAACTTCTTGCTATCTATACGGATACCTTTATCAACGCAGAGCGCCTCAAAATCTGAGACGGTGCAGAAGTGAATATTTGGAGTGTTGTACCACTGGTAGCTTAGCTTTTTGGTTACAGGCATTTGCCCTTGAATTGCCAGAGAAATCCTTGCTTGCCAATTTCCAAAATTCGGAAAAGTTATAATACAATTTTCCCCAATCCTCAGCATTTCATCTAGGATAAGATCTGGATTTCGCATAGCCTGAAGGGCTTCGGTCATTACCACAGTGTCAAAACTGTTGTCTGAAAATTGCGATAACCCTGAATCGAGATCTGCTTCTATCACATTTACATTATTTGATATTGCTTCAGTAATTTTTACTGGATCAATTTCTAATCCATAGCCTTCAATTTGATTGGATAATTTTAGACTTTGGAGTAATGTCCCGTCACCGCAGGCTAGATCTAAAATTCTGCTGTTCGGCGCAATCCAGGCTTGAATAATTTTAAGATCGGCGCGCAGACTCATAGCGTTGTCTCTGGTGTATTGACGCTGTGTTTAATTTTTTCTGGATCTTTGAGCAGACGATCCATGTAGGCTGCAAGAATTTTTTCATAACGTTCATTTCGTAGCAAAAATGCATCATGCCCTAGGTCAGAGCTAATGGCGGCATATGAAACGTTCTTTTTTGCATCTATTAGGGCGCCAACAATTTCCTCTGAGCGTTCTGAAGAAAATCGCCAATCAGACAAAAAAGACACTATTAGAAAATCGCATTTGGCGTGGCTAAACGCTTTGACAGGGTCGTCGCCATACTCGCGAGCCAAATCAAAATAATCTAAGACTTTTGTCATCAAAATATAAGTATTGGCATCAAACTTGTCAGAAAATGTATCACCTTTATGGTGCAAATAGCTTTCTACTTGAAATTCTATAGGCGTATATTGCCCCTGTTGAAAAGAGCCGGCACTGAGTGTGCGGCCAAACTTATTTCCCATTTCTTCATCAGAAAGATAGGTAATGTGACCAATCATTCTTGCTAATGCTAGCCCATTACGTGGTTGGGTATTTTCTTTGATAAAACTTCCATGTTTAAAATCAGGATCTGACCTGATGGCATTTCTAGCCATTTCATTGAAGGCAATATTTTGCGCGCTGAGTTTCATTGCTGCGGCAATGACTACCGCATGTCTGACGCGATCTGGAAACTCAAGCGCCCAACGCATAGCTTGCATGCCCCCCAAGCTTCCGCCGATAACAGCAGCCCATTGGGTAATACCCAATTTATCTGCCAGTCTTGCTTGGCTGTTGACCCAATCCCTCGCCCTTAGCGGGGGAAAATTTACACCCCAGGCTTCATTTGTTTCTGGGTTGATCGAGCTTGGCCCTGTACTGCCATGGCATCCTCCTAAATTATTTGAACATACCACAAAAAATTGATTTGTATCAATTGGCTTTCCTGGGCCAATATGATTGTTCCACCAGCCTGGATTTTGGTCATCTTCGGAATGATAGCCAGCAGCATGGTGGTGCCCGCTAAGGGCATGACATATCAAAATAGCGTTGCTCTTGTCGCTATTAAGTTTGCCATAGGCTTCTATAACGAGCTGATAATTGGCCAGCGTACGTCCGCATGCTAGCTCTAAAGGCTCATCAAAAATTATTGTTTCTGGGGTTATAATCCCTACAGAATTCTCTGGAATAGTATCTGGCATTGGTGTTTAAGTTTCTCCATAAAAACTGTTTTAATGTGGAACTTACAGAGCTAATATTTAGCGAAGGTCCTCTGATAGCATTGCTTTGTTTTGGCTGCGAACCCTCAAGTTTTAATCAAATATCTTGGCATGGTACATCAGAACTCCAAATTCTTCTTTGCGTTAAGCTTTTAACTGTATCGGATCTCGGAAAAAACCGACCATAGCGATTGACCACTGCTCTTGCCAATTTTCGGTAGGCAGACGATTGAAACCGCTGCGCACAAACTGACTCATACGCCCTTCCGCTAGGGCTAAAATCATGTTGACTGATGTTGTTATAGTGCAGGTTGTGCGAATATTGTCAGCAATCTCTGCTTCGCGAAAAATTTGTTTTAATTGAGCTTCTAGCCGATCAAAGAGTTGTTTTATGCGTGCACGGAGTTTATCTGTTTCGCCAGTTAAGGCGTCGCCAGTTAATAGCCTAGTAATTCCTGGATTGCGCTCAGAAAAGGTCAGCATTAGTGTAAGAATTCTGTAGCAACGATTAGCGGCATCCGACTCTTCTATCAGAATAACGCGTATTCGACTAAATAAAGTGTCCTCAATGAAGTCAATTAAACTCTCGTACATTTTAGCTTTACTAGCAAAGTGACGATAAAGAGCCGCTTCCGAGACACCGACTTTTGATGCTAATTTGGCAGTAGTTATTTTTCCGCCTGGTGCTTCCTCAAGCATTAGAGCCAAGGATTGCAAAATTTGTTGTTTTCTTGAGTTTTTTTCAGCGGCCATAGGAGCTTTAATCTCTGCTTGTTTGGTCTGTAATTTTTGTACCAACACCCTGATCGGTGAAAACTTCCAATAAAGAGGCATGGTTTACTCGACCATCAATGATATGTGCGCTTTTTGTGCCGCCTTTCACTGCACTCAGCGCGCATTGGATCTTGGGAAGCATGCCCCCGTAAATAGTGCCGTCAGCAATCAATGCATCCACTTGTTTTGTTGATAGGCCGGTTAACACTGCGCCAGCCTTATCTTGCAGGCCGGCGACGTTGGTTAGGAGCATTAATTTTTCTGCTTGAAGAACCTCAGCAATTTTGCCAGCAACTAAGTCAGCATTAATGTTATACGAGTTCCCTTCGTTATCTACACCAATAGGTGCAATAACAGGGATAAAGTTACTGGCCGTTAGCATGTCGATGACATCGGTATTAATTGATACCACCTCCCCTACTTGCCCTATGTCAATAATTTCTGGTTCTTGCAATTCATGTGTCTTTTGCCCCGAAGAATTTTTAGACACTTTTAACTTGCGAGCCATAATCAGCTGACCATCCTTACCGGTAATCCCCACGGCTTTTCCGCCAGCTTGATTGATAAGCTGAACTATTTCTTTGTTAACAGCTCCACCCAAAACCATTTCAACCACATCCATTGTTTTTTTATCTGTAACTCTCATGCCGTTTACAAAATGTGAATCAATTCCTAACTCTGACAATAGGCTTCCGATTTGAGGTCCTCCGCCATGAACTATGACTGGATTCATGCCAACTAGCTTCATCATAACTACATCTCGCGCGAAACTAGCTTTAAGTTTCTCGTCTACCATCGCATTCCCACCGAATTTGATAACAATGGTTTTACCGGTGAATTGCTGAATATAAGGTAATGATTCTGACAAAACCTTCGCTATATTTTTTGCATCTTCGATGGTTAGTGGCATTTTTGGATCCTAATCAAGGGCTGAAGATTTTAAATTATCATTTATAAGACGGAGCTATTATAGCGCTTTATTGGTAATTTTTAGCATCTGTGCAATTTTTGCAATTAACTGTCGTGATAAAATAGTTTTGCTTATTTTTGGTATCATTTCTGAACTGCTTGTCTCGACTACTAGAACAGCGTTGTCATCACTATCAAAGCCTATAGTTCTACCTGAAACGTCATTTGCAATAATAAGATCAAGATTTTTTCTTTCTAGTTTTTCACGCGCATAAATTTCTAGACAGTCTTTTGTCTGTGGGGTTTCAGCGGCAAATCCTACAGTAAAAGGACGATGAACAAGGGCAGCGATGTCAGCCACAATGTCTGGGTTTTTTACCAGATTAATAGTTATCTCGTCTTGAGATTTTTTAATTTTTCGTTTTGATTGATTCGCTGGACGATAATCTGCTACCGCAGCACAGGCAATAAATAGCTGGCAATTGCTGGCTTCCTCGAGCGCAGCAACATGCATTTCTCTAGCGCTTGTGACGTAGATGATCTTTGCTCGACTAGGCGGCTCTAAATTTACGGGACCACTTATTAATATAGTTTCTGCGCCCGCTTCAGCAGCAGCTTCAGCTAAAGCATAACCCATTTTTCCAGAGCTATTGTTGCTAATATAGCGAACGGGGTCTATGGCTTCACGCGTAGGACCTGCGGTAACGACTACCTTCATACCTGCTAGGGAGCCTGTTTCAAATAAATTAGCGGTAAGCTCTGCGATGTCTCTCGGCTCTATCATTCGTCCTAGGCCTTTGTCTCCACATGCTTGAGAGCCTTCTGCTGGGCCAAAAATATGAATTCCGCGGCTTCGTAAATACCCAAGATTATTTTGAGTGCTTGGGTTGCTCCACATACCTTGGTTCATGGCTGGAGCAACAGCCAACAAGGAACGGCTAGCCAGGCATAATGCAGAAAGGAGATCGCTGGCTTCGCCGTTAGCAAGCTTAGCCATGAAGTTGGCTGATATGGGGGCAATTAGTATTACATCAGCCCATCTTGCTAGCTCAATATGACCCATAGCAGCTTCTGCTTCAGTATCTAGTAGTGTTGTATGGACAGGATTTCCAGATAGCGCTTGCAAGGTAAGTGGAGTAATAAAATCTATGGCTGCTGCAGTCATTACAACTCTAACCGTGGCACCCAAATCTTGCAGACGTCGAATAACCTCGGCACTTTTATATGCAGCTATGCTGCCAGAGACGCCCAGCAAAACATGCTTATTAGCTAAGGAATACATAAATAATTTACCTGAAATTTTTATTTTAGGTGTATAAGATACCACCGAGAAAGTAATTTTCGTAGTCAGTACTTCCTATATCGTCACAAAACAGACATGAAATTTTAAATTCAGGCTAATCTATGGAATTTTTGTTGCTTCGGGTGACGGCTTCTGGTATAAAATGCGCCTCTTTATGTGGGCGTACAACTCCGCTGGAAAGCATTCTCACTTTCGGAAGATTTTTTAATAAAATTTGACTAACAAATTTGATTGAGTGGTCGCTAAATTATGCGGCATAATCACTAGAGGCTATGCAATGTCTAAGGTATGTCAGGTCACCGGTAAGCGGCCGATGTCGGGAAATAATGTTTCACACGCAAAAAATAGGACTCGTCGTCGATTTGAGCCGAACCTACATTTTCATCGTTTTTGGATTGAAGAAGAAAAGCGTTTTGTGAAGTTGCGTCTTTCTGCAAAAGGAATACGTATTATTGATAAGCTGGGAATTCAGCAGGTGCTTGCAGATATTCGCCAGCGTGGCGAGAAGGTTTAAGGGGGAAGAATAATGGCTAAATCGGGTCGCGATAAAATTAAATTAGTGTCTAGTGCTGGCACTGGACACTACTACACCACGGATAAAAATAAACGCACTAAGCCTGACAAACTAGAGCTTAGTAAATACGACCCAGTGGTTCGGAAACATGTTCCTTACAAGGAAGCAAAAATTAAGTAAGCTTTGTTGTAGATTGCAAGATAAAAAAACCCCGAAATATCGGGGTTTTTTTATTACTTTTGATAATGAAACTTAACAATATCATAATGAATGAAATTTCGGTTTAACTTCTCAAGGAGTGGATATGCCTGAGTTACCAGAGGTTGTTGTTACCCTAAAAGGAGTTCTGCCTCATATCGAAGGAAAACTAGTATTTAGTGTTATCGTTCGAAACCCCAATCTTCGTTGGCCAGTTCCAAGCAACTTGTTTGAATTACTGAATGGACAGCTGCTAAAATCTGCACGGCAGCGTGCAAAATATATGTTGTTTCAGTTCTTGAATGGACATCTGATGGTTCATTTAGGCATGTCTGGCAATCTTAAAATTTTGCTAGAGCAAAGCCCTCCTGAAAAACATGATCATGTAGATATCATTTTTAATGATGGGACTATACTTCGTTATACGGATCCTAGAAGATTTGGTTCCATCTTGTGGATAGAAGGAGACCCCGAGCAACATAGGCTACTTAAGCATTTGGGCCCCGAGCCATTTGAATCAAAATTTGATGCTGAGCGCTTGTATTGTTTGTCTCGTGGCAAGACTACTTCGATAAAGCAGTTCTTAATGGATAATAAGACTGTCGTGGGTGTGGGTAATATTTATGCTAATGAGGCGTTGTTTCTTAGCGGCATCAGACCAAAAAAATCAGCTGGTCGAATTACGCTTCATAGATATAAAGTTTTAATTGAAAACGTTAGAGGAGTATTGTTAAAAGCGATCGATCAGGGAGGAACAACCTTAAAAGATTTTTCAGGAAATGAGGGTAAATCGGGTTATTTTAAGCAAGAGCTGTTTGTTTATGGTCGGGGAGGCAAGGCTTGCATCCTCTGTAAATCGATATTAAAAGAGATAAGGCTGGGTCAGCGGTCCTCAGTATATTGTTCGTGCTGCCAAAAGTAGTTTATTCTTAAGAGGCTGCTAGCTAGCATTAAATTTTACTGCTAAAGCATCCTGAACACACTGCGGAACAAAAGCATCAATGTCTCCTCCAAGCAAACCGATTTCTTTGACCAAAGAAGATGAAATGTAAGATAATTTTTCTGAAGGCGTAAGGAAAATACTTTCTATTTCGGGAGATAACGCGCGATTCATATTGGCTAGCTGAAATTCATATTCAAAGTCTGATACCGCACGGAGACCTCGGAGAATTGCATCTGCATTTTGATCTTTTACAAAATTCACCAAAAGATAGTTGAACCCAATAACTTTTACATTATTAAAATGAGATAGGGCATTACGAGCTAGGTCAATGCGTTCGTCCATATCAAATAAAGGTGCTTTTCTTTTGCTGCTAGCGATGGCAACGATGACATGATCAAAGAGCCTGCTGGCGCGCTCTACAAGATCAACGTGGCCATTGGTTATTGGATCAAATGTTCCTGGATAAACAATTGTTTTCACAGTTTTGCTCGAAGGTTGGACTTATTTATATAGACATATGCTTGAGCTTATAGTCTTCATCTCGGTAGTATAGCTTATAGGCCACTTGCCCTGATGTTTTTTCTTTCAGCAGCCTCCAGTCGGTAGGAGTGATTGGGGCTAAACGGCTTTGATCTGTTTCAATGTAAATGTATGATTTTTTTGCTAGAAGATCATTTGCTGCTAGCAAGCTGCAGCATGCTGTTAATAGATTGGAGTCAAAAGGGGGGTCTAGAAACACCACATCAAAAGGCTTCGAATCATTTTTTTCAGTCAACCATTTTAGCGCATCGGCTTCAACAATAGTTATATTTTCCATATTCAAGCAGGAGCAGTTTCTTTTTAAAACTGCGAATGCAGAATGATTTTTTTCAACCATTGTTACACTAAGAGCTCCTCGAGATACAGATTCAACTCCTAGTGAACCTGACCCAGCAAATAGATCCAGGCAGTTAGAGCCCACAATAATATAAGGGGTGAGCCAGTTAAAAAGAGTTTCCTTTATGCGATTTCCTGTTGGCCTTAGCCCTTCAGTGTCAGAAAAATTTAGATTTCGACCACGCAGTTTTCCTCCGATAATTCGAACCTTATTATTAGATTTTTTTGACAAAAATTTCTGATTATCTGAATGTTTCAAAGCGTTTTTCTCGTTCTAAGGTGATAGCATACATTAATCAGTTTTCACAGAGTTAAAGTAATGCCTATATTAGATACAATAAACATTTCTGCAAAAGAAAAAGATAGCGCATTAAGGCCTGCCAAAAAACAGACATTTCTCCAGCGTTTGCGCCATCAGAAAAATGTAGAATCTAGCACAGAAAGCGAGCCACAGGCTAATGAAAATAAAACGAATACGCTTGAGTCAAATGACAGTCAATCTTTAGCTCAAGTCTTAGGTGGCCCTGAAAAGGCTAACGCAGATGTTGGCATGCGGGAGCGATTTCGTCGTGCACTATCGAAAACAGGGCGTAGTTTTAGCGACCTCTTTTTTGTTGAGCAAGAGATTGATGAGGAGCTCCTAGAGGATCTGGAGACGCGATTGTTGTTAGCGGATGTAGGGGTAGAAACAACAGTCGAAATAATGGAAGAATTAACCAGCCAGCTAAAACGCAAAGAACTGATCGACGGACATGGATTGCTGGCAGCATTGCAGAATATTTTGATTAATAAGCTCGTTGATTGCCAAAAGTCGTTAGAGATATGTTCTCAGAAACCTCCATTTGTCATACTTGTGGTTGGCGTTAATGGCGTTGGCAAAACAACCACTATTGGAAAAATTGCTAAATACTACGGCAAGCAAGAGAAGACAGTGATGCTTGCTGCCGGAGATACCTTTAGGGCCGCTGCTGTCGAGCAGCTCCAAGACTGGGGAAAAAAAAATAATATACCTGTAGTTGCTCAGGGAGAGGGTGCAGACAGCGCCTCTGTCATTTTTGACGCTATAGGGTCAGCTAAATCTCATGGCGTTGATATATTGATCGCCGATACAGCAGGACGGCTTCATACAAAAAATTATCTAATGGAAGAGCTGAAAAAAGTTAGACGAGTTATCGCCAAATTGGATGATTCTGCCCCTCATGAAGTGCTGCTGGTTATTGACGCTGGTACTGGGCAGAATGCTATGAATCAAATGCAAGCATTTAATAATGCGGTTGCTGTAACTGGCTTAGTGCTAACTAAGCTTGACGGCACCGCTAAAGGTGGAATAATTTTTTCTTTATGCAAACGTTTTGGTGTTCCTGTGCGTTTTGTAGGGCTGGGGGAAAATCTTGAAGACTTGCAGCCTTTTGATGCGCGAAATTATGTGGAAGCGCTACTTAGTAGCGACAACAAGAATGTCTAATAAATATGATTCAATTCAATAAAGTAAGTAAAATTTATTCATCTGGATATGAGGCTTTAAGCAACTTAAGTTTTGAGCTAGACCTTGGTGAGATGGTTTTTTTGACAGGTCATTCGGGAGCAGGTAAAAGCACTCTTTTGAAGCTTATTATGCTTATGGAGAGGCCGACTGGCGGGCAGTTGCTTGTCGATGGCAAAAATTTAAATCGTATATATCGCAGCCAAATGCCATATTATCGGCGAAATATAGGCGTTGTGTTCCAAAATCATCGACTGCTTTTTGACCGCAGTGTATTTAACAATGTTGCGTTGCCTCTGCTGGTTTCGGGATTGCAGTCTCGTGAGGTTGGGCGAAGAGTTAGAGCTGCTCTAGATAAAGTTGGATTGCTAGATAAAGAAAAAATGAATCCAATTGTTTTATCGGGAGGAGAGCAACAGCGTTTAGGCATTGCTCGAGCTGTTGTGCATAAACCTCGGATTTTGCTAGCTGACGAACCTACTGGAAATCTTGACCCAACGCTGTCTGGGGAAATTATGCGCTTATTCCATAATTTTTGTGAAGTTGGCGTCACAGTATTGATTGCTACACATGATGTAGATCTAATTTCCTCTATGGGATTACGTTTATTGAAGCTAGATCACGGAAAGCTAATAGAGGACGGGAGACCTCAATGAAGGGTAATTACCGCCGCAAACCTGAAACTAGCAACGGCCCAGGTTTATTGGTTTCTAGGGGGCGAGAGAAAAAATTTTCAGATCAACTTAAAGGTTATTTCCGGAGCCACTATCAGTCATTTGTTAGCACCATTCGTCGGTTGTTCGCTGAACCGCTCCAGACGCTCGTAACATCTCTTGTTGTGGCAATAGCCTTGGGTTTACCTTCAACTCTATATGTCGGCGTCATTAACCTTGAAAAACTGGGTAGCCATACGGAGGCCACAACTCAAATCACTGTATTTTTAAAGATGACAGCTTCTCAGCTGAAAGCTGATAAGCTAAAGAAAAACTTATTGTCAAATATCGACATAGCTGCTGTGGAATATATTTCAAGCCAACAAGGCCTTGACGAGTTTCGTTTAGAGTCAAATTTTGGAAGTATCTTGGACATGCTGGATGAAAATCCATTGCCGGCAGTTCTTCTTATTCAGCCAAAGGAAGACATCAAGCATGATTCTGAGGCTATCGGGATCCTAGTAAAAAAATTACAGGAAGAGACTCTTATTGATAGCGTTCAGATCGACATGCAATGGCTACAAAGATTACAAGCAATACTTGATGTTTGTGAGAAGCTGGCCCTGATGCTTGGGGTAGTTTTAGCTTGCGGTGTTTTGCTGATTATTGGAAATACAGTTAGGCTTGCTCTTGAAAATCGTCGCGATGAGGTGGTTGTTGTGAAGCTTGTAGGCGGAACCGACAGCTATGTTCGACGACCATTTTTATATACTGGTGTTGGGTATGGCTTTATGGGCGGTATTCTGGCGTGGATTTTAGTTACCGTATCTGTACACTGGATGTCTGCGCCTGTGGCGCGTCTAGCTGATCTTTATCAGAGCTTTTTTCAATTAGAAGGCTTAGGGTCTTCTGGCTTGATAGGGCTTTTACTTATCGGTGCTGGTTTGGGTTTTTTGGGGGCTTGGTTGGCGGTTGCAAGACAACTGTCCTCCATTGAACCAAAATAATTTTTATTTATTTAAAACAGCGAGTTATGATATTTTATATTGGTATGGCAATCTACTTTGAAGCTGTTAAAATAAGCACCTTAAATTTTTTGAGGTTTACATGAGTCAAAAGCTACAACCATTAGATTGGATGGCCCCTGGAGCAAATATTGCGGCTTATATACAGGGGGCTAATGCAATTGCCATCCTCTCCGCCGAGGAAGAACGCTCTCTTGCCGAAGATCTCTATTATCATGAAGATCTAGATGCTGCGCGACGTTTGGTTTTATCTCATCTTCGCTTTGTTGTTTATATTGCGCGTTCGTATAGTGGTTATGGGCTGCCTTTAGGCGACCTGATTCAAGAGGGTAATGTTGGGTTAATGAAAGCTGTTAAGCGCTTTAATCCTGAGAAAGGCGTTCGTTTAGTATCTTTTGCTGTGCACTGGATCAAAGCTGAAATACATGAATATGTGCTAAGAAACTGGCGTATAGTTAAAATTGCTACTACCAAAGCTCAACGAAAACTGTTCTTTAATCTGCGTGGCGCTAAAAAAAGCTTGGCATGGTTAAGCAATGATGAGGCTAAAGCAATTGCAGATAATCTGGGCGTTGAAATTTCGCAGGTTATGGAGATGGAAAAGCGCCTTGCAGGTCACGATGAATGTTTTGATTATGCATCAGACGACGATGAGAGCTCTTACCAAGCGCCGGCCTTGTACCTGGAGGACAAGACAGCTGACCCAGCATTGTTGGTTGAAATGACAGAGACTGACGACAATAGCCACAACCGCATGACCGAAGCATTGGCCGAGCTGGATGAGCGTAGCCGTGACATTATTCAGAGTCGTTGGCTAACAGATAACAAAGCTACGCTGCATGACTTAGCGGATAAATATAATGTTTCTGCAGAGCGTGTGAGACAGCTAGAAAAAAATGCTATGAAAAAAGTCCGGATGAGCATGGAAGCGTAATTTTCTATAAGATTTAAGCTTCAAGAAGCCGCGCTCTATGCGGCTTTTTTATGTGTTTTTCTGCACGAAGTGATAAATGATCAGTCCGATAAAATAGGATAAAAAAATGAAGATATTAGCAGGCATAACAGCAGTGTTAGGGCTTTCTGCTGTTGCCTTGGGCGCCTTTGGGGCTCACCTGCTTCAGAGTACTGCGGCACCAGAGATGTTGAGTCTTTGGCAGACAGGCGTGCAGTATCAAATGTTTCATGTCCTGGCGTTACTGTCAGTCATTATTATTGCAAATAGTAATTATACTATCCTATGGGGTATAGCTGGCTGGCTGTTTGTCATGGGCGCCATTATTTTTTCAGGCAGCCTTTACCTGTTAGTTGTTACTGAAATCAAAGCTTTTGGTATGATTACGCCTATCGGCGGTAGTATGTTATTGGTTGGTTGGTTGGTTCTTTTTTTTGCTCTGATCAGGAGCTCAGTAAAACCTTAGTCATAGTATGTCTGGCGATATAGCCTGAAATAGTATGGAGTTGTGAAAGTTGGAAAATGTCAGGCCTGAGTACAAAAAAAAATCTATACGAAGCTACGTTGTCCGCTCTGGACGTATGACCGATGGACAAAAGTTAGGCTTTCATGATCATTGGCCGCATTATGGCCTCAGCTTGCATAAAGGCCTGTTAGATTTTCAGTCAGAATTTGGACGCAATGCTCCTCAAGTGCTAGAAATTGGGTTTGGTATGGGCGGATCACTGCTCAGCATGATTCAACTTGAGCCAGATAAAGATTTCGTGGGTATCGAGGTTCATGCCCCTGGCGTTGGGCGTTTAATTAGTGATGCGGGTAAACTTGCTCTCCGAAACCTCAGGGTATATATGGCTGACGCCATAGATGTGATTGAGGACTGCATTTCTGATGCTAGCATTCACCGTGTGCAAATATATTTTCCTGACCCATGGCATAAGAAAAAACATAATAAACGCCGGTTAGTACAGCCAAACTTTATCCAAATGCTTAGAGAAAAATTGGAAATAGGGGGCATGATCCATTTAGCGACTGATTGGGAGCCTTATGCTGAGTCGATGTTGAAAGTGATGGAATCGGCTACAGGTTATGAAAATACTGCTGGCGCAGGGAAGTACTCATTGAGGCCAAACTTTCGTCCAGTCACTAAATTTGAGGCGCGCGGCGAACGACTGGGTCATGGGGTTTGGGATCTCACGTACACTCGCATATTGTAAGATATTGTAGTTAAGGTAGCAGGAGATAAGTTTTGAGTAAAAAAATAGCCGTGATTTTGTCTGGATGTGGTGTGTTTGATGGATCAGAAATCTATGAATCTGTCATCACCCTGCTGTGCTTAGACAAAGCGGAAGCGGAAGTTCAATGCTTTGCTCCAGACGTACAACAAATGCATGTTATTAATCATCTTACTGGCGATGTAGTCGAAGATGAGAGCCGAAACGTATTAGTGGAGGCTGCTCGACTAGTTCGCGGAGACATAAAAGATTTAGCTCAGGCCAAAATGGTAGACTTTGATGCAGTTATTATACCTGGCGGATTTGGCGCCGCTAAAAATCTATGTGATTTTGCTGTCAATGGTTCTGCCCTTTTATTAAATGAAGAATTAAAGCATTTTGTTCAAGCAATGCATCAGGCCAAAAAGCCAGTGGGTGCGATGTGCATTGCACCAGCAATGGTAGGTAGACTATTTGGAGAAGGAGTTCGTTTCACTATTGGCGATGACAGGACGACTGCTGACGCCATTGAAGCCACTGGAGCCATCCATGAAGTCTGTAGTGTCAACGAGGTATGTATTGACGACAAAAATTTTTTAGTGACAACCCCGGCATACATGCTAGCGAACAATATCAGTGAAGCGGCAACTGGGATTGAAAAGCTAGTGCAAGCTGTGTTGGCTATGATCAAAACATGAGATTCCGCAAGCTTTGAGAAAACTAGATAGCCATACAGAAAATTCTTTTTGGGTTTATTCGCTATCGCATTACGCTCGGTCAGGTGTGGCAGAGCGCTGTCTTCAATACCAGGATGAATACGACGCCAATGTTAATATGCTGCTTCTGTGTTGTTGGCTTGGTTCTTGTGGTATTGAGATTACAAATAAGGATATAGCTGCGGCATGGGAGAAAATTGAACAATGGGAGCATTGTGCTGTGCAGCCATTGCGTCGGGTGAGGCGATTTATGACTGCATCAGTATTAATGGGAAGCAGTGCTAGCATTGTTAGCACACTGAAAGAATTGGAGATAACTGCGGAAAAGATGGCCCAAAATATCTTGTATTACTGGGCAAAAGAGCAGAGTTTTATTATTAATGATGCGATCAACGCAGAATGGCAAATGATCAATATTAATAATTATTTGGCCACACTGGACGCTCCTGCAATCTTAATCGGTCATCCATTGCTGTTTCATGTAGGTCTTTCTCAAGACTCTGATTAATTTTTCAGGACTTATGAGTTATGATGCGCCACTTGTTGAATAATCCAATTACAGATAGGTTTAAAAAGGATGGTCATATGAAATTTACGCACTTATTTTTGATCCTTGCATCAGCCCTTGGCTTGGTCGCTTGTAATGAAAATGAATCACCTGAATTAGGTTTTACTGCAGAAAAAGCACTGCTTGCGGGTGTGGATGCAGAAGAACCAACCATGGAAACAGAAATTGAAAAGTTTAGTTATATCGTAGGTGGCGATGTAGGCCTTCAATTTTTTACTTCAGATACAAAGATTGATCAGAAAGCTTTTGCATTGGGTATGGCTGATGCATTGAATAATAAGCGCCCCCGAATTTCTAAGGAAGATGCAGTCAAGGTGGTGGAAAACTACTATGCCGCACAGCAGGAAAAAACTGCCAAATACCAAGAAGAAATGAATACCATAGCAGAAAAAAATGTTCAAGAAGGTAAGAAATTTTTATCAGAAAACAGCACAAAAGACGGTGTCATCACCACAGAAACCGGCTTGCAGTATAAAATTATTATCGCTGGCACAGGCGCATCACCAACAGCAGAAAGTCGCGTTCTTGTGCATTACAGGGGTACATTTATTGATGGTCGTGAGTTCGACACTTCGTCTAAGCACGGCGGTTCGGTAGAGCTTGGTCTTGCGGATGTTATTCCTGGATGGACAGAGGCATTACAAAAAATGAAAGAAGGCGCTAAATGGGAGCTTTATCTTCACCCAGAGCTTGCTTATGGCCCGCAGGGACAATTGCCTACAATTGGACCTATGGCAACGCTTGTTTTTGAGGTGGAGCTGGAAAAAGTTTTAACGTCAGAATAAATAGTTACCATGTACTCTAATAATAAATAGGTCCGTTAGGGCCTTTTTATTATTTTATGAGTAAGAGAACAAGGCAGGGCAAGATTAAAGCGGTGAGTATTCCAGTTGCGCCAAGACCAAGTATAGCGAATGCGCCACATTTCCGACTAATTTCAAGCGCCTTTGCGGTGCCTATGCCGTGAGCGCAAATCCCTAGAACAAATCCCTTAATGCGGTCATCTTTGATGCCTAGTTTATTAAATAGCGCTGGTCCAAAAATTGCGCCTGTTATCCCGGTTAGCACTACTATTCCAGCAGTCATAGACAGGTTTCCACCAATCTTTTCTGCAATACGAAGCGCCATGGGTGTGGTTGCTGATTTTGGCGCTAGAGACACCATGATGCTGATATCGGCACCGAGCATTAAGGCGCACCCTACCGCGCTAATGCTTGCAAAAAAGACACTAAATATTAAAGTGGTTAGCAAGGGTTTGGCCACTATTCGGAAGTTGTAAAATTGTTGATGCAAAGGCACAGCTAGAGCTACAATTGTGGTATCGAGCAAAAAGAAAAATGGTTCATTAGCTACGCGGTACTGCTGATAATCAATGCGCAATAATATGAGAAAGGCTGTCACCAGAAAAGGACCTACGACTAACGGGTGCAAGAAAAAATGAAAAACAGACCCTGGCTGGCTGGCACCAAAGACCCAGGCAGCTGCCCCAAAAGCGAAGAGGGTTAGCGTAAACATAACAGCTAAGCTTGCCGTTTCCATTATTGTGAATCTTCCTCAGGCTTTTTTTGATGCCTCGTTAGCATATATTTCATCATCAATGCCCCAAAAATCATTGATACAAGGGTGGATACAACCACACTAATTATTATAATGATCCATTCTTCCAAATTATTTTTGATCAAAAAAAAGCATCCAACGCAGGCTGGAATCAGGAATAAATAAAGATAGCGAATCATGAGATGGGCAATGTCTTCAAGGGAGGCTGGGGCGCCTTGATTTTTAGCCTGTAACGCCAAAAAAAGTAGCACCATGCCAATAACTGGGCCAGGTATTGGCAAATGCCCGAAATAAACAATGGATTCTCCAATCCCCTGAAAAACCAATAAAGTAATAAATCCTCGTAGCATCTCTAGCGCTTGCGAATGATTGGTAGCAGCCCCAGTATAGCCAAGAGCAGAAAGCTAATCAGGGTCCATCCAGGAATACTCAAGTGTAGAAATGTCCACTGCACTGTTGCACAGTTTCCATCACCCTGTAACAACATGCTTAAAGCCTCGCTGAATTTAAAGGCATTAAATAAATATTCTGCAGGCGGCCCACAAGCCGGAATTTGGTCAATAGGAAGGTTTTGAAGCCATAATTGCTTGACGGAAAAATAGCCACCACCTAGTGCGCTTATTATGGTTAGTGATCCGTAGATCTTAAAGCCTTTGTTGTGAAGCAGTGCTAGCAAGACAAGCATTCCCGTAGTAAGCACAAAAACTCTTTGTGTTATACAAAGGTAGCAAGGGCGTAATTCCATTACATGCTGCATATAAAGCGCAGTCGTCATGAGTCCCACGCAAAATATAAAAGCGAAAAAATTTATTTGTCTGTTTGTTATCAAACTTTAACCTCAAATTTGGGGGAGCCATTGAGCACTAATATTTTTTAATGCAATCAGACCAGCTATGGTGAATTAGATCTTTAGATTGTGTAGAATGCAACACTATATAATTCATTATAAAAAATTAAGAGTGTAATAAATGCATATAAACTTCTTGTTGGCATTGCTTATCCCCCTTTTGATGACATCTACTTCTTACGGAGATTTGGGTACAGGTTTGGGTACAGGTTTGCAGGGCGCATCAAATGAAACTACCAGACCAATGGGGACTAAAGATCCAAAATTTCAGCAAGGATTATCTCGCTATAAGGGGCTTGATAAGAGCTTAGGTAAATTGCCTTGGTGTCTAAAGGTGGATGACCAGCTCGTTAAATTAAATATATTCAATGTATGGAAGACTTATGGTCGTTTTAAAGGTGTGACGACCAATCACTTTGTGGACAGTTTTTATATTTGTGATCGCCCAGAAAAAACGGCCTATGAATTCATAGGCAAGCAACATATGCGAGCTATTGTGTACTATTTAGATAGGCGTTTTAAATTGTATCTCACCGAACGCGCTAGTGCTTACCTTTATGAAACTGGCGAGATGCAGTCTACCGATACCAATATTAATCCTTCGGCAGACGCGGATGATACCCCTGCAGACTTTTCAGCAATACTAAAGCTTGATTAAGAGGGTCTATATTTTAAAGTCGTATTGCTGGTGATGTGCTGCAAGAAATTGATCAAAAGATAGGGTATCCGACGCTTCGATATTTTCTTGATGACGTAAAGATTCCGCAGCCATTAGTTCATATTTTTTAGTGATTTCTGGTGCAAGTTTTTCCTGTAAAAAGTATTTTCGACTCTTTAGAGCCTCCTCCATTGCTACCTTAAAATAGGTTTGCCCGGTTTCCCTCATTGTCTGGAGAATTTTTGCAGAAGGAGTGAGGGATGGGTCATCAATGAGCCCTGTTAGCCTGCCCAGAACTTCTTGATAGCGAGCTGTTTGATGTTGCTGATCAAGGAGTTGAGCCACCGGACGCATTTCTTTAAAAATAGAATGACTCCAATCCGAAAAAGACCGCATGCCTTGACGACTGTGAAGCATTAAGCCTGGATTCCTGCCGTTGTGAACCATCAATCGTTGATTTTCCAGTATATGATGATATTCATGCTGGTCTGTTGGAGGGCTTTTGGAGAGCAAGCAAGTTAATAAAAAGATGTCCATAAAGTCCATTTGCGCGCGGTCGATGCCAAGCGGTAAAAAGGGATTAAGGTCAATGCAGCGGACTTCTATATATTCTACCCCTGCTTTCTGTAAAGCCTGAAGTGGTACTTGCCCTGGACGAGTAGTTCGTTTTGGACGTATTGGGCTATAGAATTCATTTTCAATTTGCAATATGTTGAGATTCAGTTGCTTGTAGTCTCCGCAACTATCTTTTAATCCGATTGACTCATAATCTGAATACGGCTTAGCCAATGTCTCCCCAAGAGTCTGAATATAGCTTTTCAGACTGTTGTAGCAGATCGTTAGCTTGTCTTGGGCTTTGCTCTGATAGCCCAAATCGCTCATTCTTATCGATGTGGCATAAGGAAGATATAGACTGTGTTCATCTGCATCAAATTGGATCAATTGATGGTCTCTTCCTTTAACAAAGCTGCGACAAATTCCCGATGAGGCCCCAAATAGATATAGTAATAGCCAAAAATGACGACGAAAATTTCGTATTAGAGAAAAATAATTTTCGGATTTAAAATCCTGCAGAGATAATGTAGATTTTTCGTTCTCTCCTAGCAACTCCATCAGCTCATCGGGGACCGAGAAGTTGTAATGGATGCCGGCTATGGTCTGCATGAGTCGGCCGTACCGATGACCTAGTCCCAGCCTGTAAATATGCTTCATTGTCGCAATATTTGATGATCCATACCTCCCAACGGGAATATCACTTTCACCGCTTAACTGGCAAGGCATGCTGCTAGTCCAGAGTATCTCATCGCCTATCTGCTGATAGGTAAAACGGTGGATATCTTCCAGTGTTTGCAATGTTTCATTCGGATTGGTTGACGGAGGGGTGATAAATTCAAGTAATGCTTCTGAAAAATCAGTAGTTATCTGTGGATGCGTGAGCGCAGACCCCAGCAGCGAGGGATGAGGTGTCTGGGCTATTTTTCCTGCCGGAGTAACACGCAAACTTTCTTTTTCGATACCTCTTGTGATACCCAGAAGTATTCTTGCTGAAGTGTCTTCAGCAAGTAAATTGAGGCGACTTCTTAAAAGAGGCAATTTAGCTTCCCTATCTTGGATTGCTTGGGCGGAGAGGTAAAAACAGCACACCAACGAAAATAGCAGCAGGTTTTAGTTCGCTCAGTATATACATATATGAAGTAGTCTTGGATGCCATAAAAAGCATTAATATCCTTAAAGGTTAATATGGCAAATTATTTCGCTCCAGAATTAATTAAAAATTAAGTTAAAAATAAATGAATTTGCAAAATTCAATAACTTTAAGCTAACTCCTTCTTCTAACTCCTTATAAGAGGGAACTTGTTGTTAAATATATTGGACAGATTGATATTCTCGTGCTTTAATCGATTTCAGTTGATCCTTCGCACACTCTTTATACCTAACAGATAAAGAGCAAGTTAGCGGTGGTTTTTTGTCGACTATTTTTGTACATCATTGATTTTTTATAGGTATTTTAACAATGAAGTGCATTAATTAAGAAGTGGTGTTTTGAGGGTATTTTTTGTTTATTTTAGATGCATATAAACTATAAGACATTAGCATCTAAATGGTTTTATTTACAAAAAATATGAAGTTAACAACTCATGAATATATGAAAAGAGGATATAAACTTGAACGAATTAACTAATCCCGTCGAGGTCCT
>TARA_B110000503_G_scaffold45537_1_pt1 | contig 40215 bp, 33 predicted proteins | sample TARA_B110000503 | Tara Oceans TARA_B110000503 (sample SAMEA4397472) | marine metagenome | biome: Polar Biome; feature: [SRF] surface water layer (ENVO:00010504); material: water (ENVO:00002006), including particulate matter (ENVO:01000060) such as... | depth 5 m | reverse complement strand
TCACCAGCTTTGATGAAGTTGTTGCAGTTTTACAATTGGCAAATGTGCGTCAGCGCAAGATCCCAAGGTAAATGTTCAGCGGTATCCGTGAGCAGATTTTACCCACAATTTTGGCGGTGGTTACAATTTTGGTGATCATCTCGATCTTGCTGCTCACCACGGTTGAATTACTGCGCCGCAGATCTGAGCGTCTGCATGGCGTGAGCCTAGCTTAACACGATTAGCACTGCGGCGCTTTGGCGTCTGGCGCTAATCCTTCCACCTCTTAAAAACAACGCCTTACAGCCGTGTCCTTAGTTCGCCAGAAGACGGTATTTTCCAAAACATTTATCGTTATAATTTTTCTTTCTATATTATAGATGTTTGCTAAGGTCCAACCTGTACCAAATATTTTGAGGGTCCTATGGCGCAAATAGAAACATTGGAAATGCTGATCGACGGCGCATGGTGTGCAGCGTCTGATGGGGTTTCGTTTGACTGTATGGATCCGTCCACAGGAGAAGTTTGGGCGACGATTCCTGAGGCCACGGCTGTGGATGTAAATCGTGCTGTAGATGCGGCTGAGGCGGCGCTCGAGGGGCCTTGGGGGGCTATGACAGCCACGCAAAGGGGTAAGCATTTGGCACGGCTCGCAGATCTTTTGGCCGCTCATTCTGAAGAAATTGGCCGGATTGAGACCCGCGACACGGGCAAGATGTTCAAAGAGACAGCGTGGCAGGCAACTTATATTGCTGAATATTTACATTTTTTTGCGGGGGCTGCCGATAAGATCAATGGTGATACGCTGCCCATCGACAAGCCCGATATGTTTGTGTTCACCGACCGCGAGCCACTGGGTGTGATTGCGGCTGTGATCCCGTGGAACAGCCAGATGTTTTTGATGGCAACCAAATTGGGTCCAGCCTTAGCGGCGGGAAACACGATGGTCATGAAAGCCAGCGAACATGCCAGTGCCCCACTTTTGGCATTTGGAAAATTAGTGGCGCAAGCCGGGATTCCGCCGGGGGTGGTCAATATCATCACCGGGCATGGGCCTGTCTGCGGGCGCGAACTGACACGTCACGCAAAGGTGGCGCGGGTGGCTTTTACGGGCGGCTTTTCCGCTGCGGCGCAGGTGATCATCAACTCTGCAGAAAATTTTGCTGAGGTGAGCCTTGAACTAGGTGGTAAGTCCCCCTTTATCGTATTTGATGACGCCAATATCGAGAGTGCAGTGAATGGTGCGGTTGCGGGCATTTTTTCAGCCAGTGGCCAATCCTGCGTGGCGGGCTCGCGGCTGTATCTGCATGAAGATATTGCCGATGATTTCCTCGAACGGATGGTGGCCATCGCAAAAGCTCTGGTGATTGGTGATCCGCAGGCCGAAGAAACGGAAATGGGCCCGCTTTGCACCACAGGCCAGATTGCCCATATCGAGACGCAAGTTGCGATTGCCGAGCAAGAGGGTGGGCGTATTTTATGTGGCGGTAAGCGGATACCGGGGCCGGGTTTGTTCTTTGAACCCACAATCATCGAATGTCCACGCCAAGATATGACCATCGTTGACACGGAGCTCTTCGGCCCAATTCTCGCCGTTCAGCGCTTCACGAATGAAGCAGAGGCTATCGAGCTGGCCAATGATACCAAACATGGTTTGGCTGCTGGCCTGTTTACCCGCGATGGTGCGCGTCAAATCCGAATGGCAAAGAAGCTGAAGTCTGGCATGGTTTGGGTGAACACCTACCGTATGATTTCACCGATTGCCGAATTTGGTGGGGTGAAAACTTCAGGTCATGGCCGCGAGGCGGGGTTGCAGGCCATGTATGACTACACCCGCGCTAAAACCATTTGGATCAACCTATCGGATGAGTCAATCGCCAATCCGTTTCAACCTCGGTGACCCCATGAAATTTCATATTGCAATAAACTTAGAACGTATGGACGCGCAAACTGATATGGTTGCAGTGCGAGATCATGTGATCGACATGGTGCAGATGGCCGATCGGGCTGGGTTTAAGATTGCTTGGGCCGCAGAGCATCATGCTTTGGAGATGACCATCGCGCCAAACCCGTTTCAGATCATGACATGGTGGGCAGATCATACGCAAAATATCCGACTAGGGTGCGGCGTGGCCAACGCGGCCTATTGGCATCCAATCAATCTCGCCGGAGAGGCTGCGATGGTGGACCTTTTGTCTGGAGGGCGTTTGGAGCTGGGCCTTGGTTCGGGCGCTTATCAGCGTGAATTTGACCGTATGAAGCCTGGTCTCGTACAGACGGACAGCTGGCGCTATATGCAAGAAATGCTGCCCTTAGTGCGCAAGCTGTGGCAAGGCGATGTGACCCATGATGGGCAATATTGGCAGTTCCCAGCCGCAACCTCTTGCCCAAAACCTTTACAAGAGACGGTGCCGATGTGGGTGGCTGCGCGCTCTCCGATCACCTTTGATTATGCGGTGGCCCATGATTGCAACATCATGTGTTGGCCCTTCAGTATGCCCTTCTCTGAGGCTGAGAAGTATAAATCTCAATTGGATGAGGCAATCACTAAGGCGGGGGGGACATGGTCTGGCAGCTTTGCTCTGATGCGCCATACGGCGGTTTATGAGACCGAGGATGATCGCAACGCGGCCATGGTTGCCATTCGCAATGTTTTAGGAAAGTTTGGCAATGTGATGACCAAAACTGGTGACGTACGTAATGGTTTTGCCGACAACGTGCCAGCGGAGGAGCTGGAAGGTAACGTGCGGGTTGAGCCCAAAATGCTGGAAGAAAACCTCATGTTCGGCAGTCCAGAGACAATCATTGAAAAACTGCGGACTTATGAGGCTTTGGGCGTTGATGCCTTCATCTATTACGCGTCGATGGGTCTTGAGATGGATGTGCAAAAGCGGTCTTTGCAAAGCTTCATCGATCATGTCATGCCTGAATTTACCTAAAGGGTATCCTATGAGTATTGTAATTCGTCGCACTCTAACACTTGTGCAAACCACCTTTGAAGAGGGCGGCAAGGCCGTGCAAGTACCCACCAAATTGGTGAGCGCGATTGCGATTGTGAAAAATCCGTGGTTTGGTCGAGGTTGGGTGGAACACCTGCGCCCTGAAATTCAGGAGCATGGACCTGTCTTGGGTAAGCTGCTGACGGATATGTTGCTGGAGGTCTGTGGCGATGCGCTTGAAGGCTGCGGCAAGGCTAGCATTGTTGGCATGGGGGGCGAAATTGAACATGCCCAAGCCATGACCCACACGTTGCATTTAGGCAATCAATTCCGAGAAGCAATCAACGCCAAGTCTTATTTGGCGTTCACCAATACACGGGGTGCGGCGGGCACCTCTTTGATGATCCCTTTGATGCACAAAGATGATGGTGGCATGCGCAGCCACTATCAAACCATTCACACCACTGTGCCAGATGCGCCGGCCGACGATGAGATTTTGATTGCCTTGGGCGCGTCAATTGGCGGGCACCCGCTGCACCGGATTGGCAATCGCCATGATGATTTGCGTGATATGGGCCGTGATGTGGACAACCCTGCCGGTGTTTAAGGCCTCCGATGGCACCGCCTATGCGCTGCATGGGCCGCAGGGCGCGCCAGCAGTAGTGTTGATTCATGGTTTGGGGCTGTCATCGCAGTTCTGGGAGGCGCATCTGCCTGCCTTATCGGCCCGTTATCGGGTGCTCACCTATGATCTCTTTGGCCATGAGACCAGTGCGGCAGCGCGCGAAGATCTGAGCTTAAAGGTGTTTTCTGAGCAAATATCTGGAATGTTGCAGGAAACTGCCTTGGGCCCGGCGCATCTCGTGGGCTTTTCGATTGGGGGGATGATCAACCGGCGCTTTGCAATGGATCACCCTGATATGCTGCGGTCATTGGTGATTGTAAATTCTCCCCATGACCGTGGAACGGATATGCAGGCCGCCGTCGAAGAACGCGCCCGCAAAGCCTTAGACAAAGGGGCTATGGCCACAATGGCAGCCGCGCTGGATCGATGGTTCACGCCTGAGTTTTTGACCTCTGGAACTGATGCGCCCGCGCGGGTGACAGATTGGCGGCTTGCGGCGGATCCTGTGAGCTATGGTCAGTCTGCTTGGGTCTTGGCGCATGGGGTGCGCGAGTTGATCCGGCCAAGCCCGGCAATCCGCCATCCTGCATTGGTTATCACCTGTGAGAATGATACTGGTTCTACGCCGGATATGAGCCACGAGATTGCGAGTGAAATAGCTGGGGCGCAAAGTTTGATTGTGCCAAAGCTAAAGCATTTGGGAATGATGGAGGATCCAGAGGCATTCACCGCCCCGATTTTGAAATTCCTTAACGCGCAGCCGTTCAGCTAACACGCCGCAGCAAGGGGCAGGTCTCGGAGTTTGATACGCCAGGGAGTTCTCTGATCCGCGACAACACGCTGTCAAACTCATATAGGCTGGTGGTTTCCAGCTCGACCACCAAATCCCATACCCCACAGGTGCGATGCAACGCCGAGACCTCGGGCATGCGCTTGAGAGCTTTCTGTACGGCGTTGGCAGTATTGCCCCGCACTTCGATCATCATCACAGCGCGCACCAACTCATTGGCTTCCAGAGTGTTTAAATCGATTGTGAAGCGTTTGATGGTGCGGCTGTCGATCAATCTGGTCAGGCGGGTCTGCACCGTACCACGTGCAAGTTCCAATACTCCGGCCAAAGTTGTGACCGTGGCGCGGCCATCGATTTGAAGGCGCGCAATGATTTTTCGATCGATGTCATCCAGTCTAATCATTTTGTATAAAAGTTCCTAAAAATTGATCACTAATTATATATCTTGAACACTATTTAGGCTCATTGTTCAAGATGGATCATGACAATGTCTCGAAAAATACATGCTTTTGGAGCTACTTATGACCCGTCATTGTACAATCTTAGGCCTGCCATTGCAGGCTGGCACCGGCCGGGGTGGCTGTCTGATGGGCCCAGATGCTTTTCGCACTGCGGGCTTGGGTGATGTTGTCACGAGCCAGGGGTTTGGCCTGTCAGATTTGGGGGATTTACCCTTTCCGACAGATATCCCTGTGGTCTCTGGCCCTACGCATCTCAAAAAACTCTCGGAAATTGTGGCATGGACACGTGACATTCAAAGCCGCGCTGCTGAACTTGCAGCCCAAGATACTTTCCCGATCTTCATTGGTGGCGATCATTCGATGGCGGCAGGTACATTGACTGGCGTGGCCCAAGCGGCCGCAGCTGTTGGGCGGCCACAATTTGTACTGTGGCTCGATGCTCACCCCGATATGAACACATTGACGAGCACAGTGAGCGGGCATTTGCATGGGACTCCTATGGCTTATGCGCTTGGTATGACCAGCTTTGAGGGCATTTTCCCTCCCGTACCGGCCCCGTTGGATCCTGCCAATATTTGTATGATGGGTCTGCGGTCGGTGGATGAGGCCGAGCACCAGTTTATCCGCGACTTGGGCATAGACGTTTATGACATGCGCCGGATTGACGAATTGGGCGTGGCTAAACCAATGGAGGCATTTTTGCAGCGGGTTACGGCGGCAAATGGGCTTTTGCATGTCAGCTTTGATGTGGATTTTCTGGACCCAGAAATTGCCCCTGCCGTGGGCACTACTGTCCCAGGCGGTGCTACTTTTCGCGAAGCACACCTGATCATGGAACTGATCCATGACAGCGGCTTGGCCAGCTCACTTGATCTTACTGAATTGAACCCGTTCCTCGACATTCGAGGCAAAACCGCAACGCTAATGTGTGATCTAACGGCCTCGCTTTTGGGTCGGAAGGTATTGGATCGCCGCACGAGAGGACTATGACATGCCCGATCTCAACCCTTCAGCTTTGGCCATGGTGCCATTCGTTTCGGTGCAAGACATGATGCGGATTGTAAATTCGATTGGTCCTGGTCAAATGATGCGCGAAATTTGTGCTTATATTGAGGCAGATTTCACCCGTTGGCCATTGTTTGACAAAACTCCAAGAATTGGCGCGCATTCTGAAGAGGGGGTGATCGAATTGATGCCCACGTCTGACGGTGAGTATTATGGCTTTAAATATGTAAACGGCCATCCGGCGAATATGGCCCGTGGCTTTCAAACGGTGACCGCTTTTGGCGTGTTGGCTCAAGTGTCCAACGGATATCCGGTGTTGTTTTCAGAAATGACCGTGCTGACCGCCCTGCGCACCGCCGCGACTAGCGCAATGGCGGCCAAATATCTGGCTCCCAAGCGAGCGAGTACAATGGCGTTGATCGGCAATGGCGCACAATGCGAATTTCAAGCACTGGCTTTTCAAGAAATCGTAGGAATCACTGCCGTGCGGCTGTATGATGTCGATGCCCGAGCCACGCATAAGGCTGTAAAAAACTTGGAAAACTCCGGACTTGATGTCACGATTTGCACAACCGCGGAGGCAGCTGTCACCGGGGCGGATATTATCACTACCTGCACCGCAGACAAGCAAAACGCGACTGTTTTAACTGATAATATGGTCGGATCAGGGGTGCATATAAATGCGATTGGCGGTGATTGCCCAGGCAAGACAGAGCTGCACCGTGATATTTTGCTACGCTCTGATATTTTTGTGGAATACCCACCGCAAACACGGATTGAGGGCGAAATTCAGGCTTTGGACCCAGATCATCCCGTCACAGAATTGTGGCAAGTGATCACGGGGCAGCTGCCAGGTCGAAGTTCGGATCGGCAAATCACTTTGTTTGACAGTGTAGGCTTTGCGACGGAAGATTTCTCTGCTTTGCGCTATGTGCGCGATCAATTAGAACGCACCGGCCATTATATCGATTTGGACTTGCTCGCTGATCCAGATGACCCGCGCGACTTGTTTGGCATGGTCAATCGCGCCAAAGGAGTGCTTTGATGGATACAATTCGCGCGGACATGCGTTCGAAGACATTTATTTCTGACACAGATGTACTTGCGGCTTTAGCGGCCTTTGCTCCTGGTGCTGAAGCCCGCGAAGACATTGCCAAACATGCCTGCGCCATGGTCGAACAGCTGCGCCATTCTGCCAAACCGTCTATGATGGAATTGTTTTTGGGCGAATACGGGCTGTCTTCTGATGAAGGCGTAGCTCTGATGTGTCTGGCTGAGGCCTTGCTACGCGTGCCGGATGCCGCCACGATGGATGCTTTGATTGAAGACAAGATTGCGCCCTCGGAATGGGGTAAACATTTGGGTGACAGCCATTCTACCTTGGTGAATGCCACTACATGGGCATTATTTGTAACTGGGCAGGTGTTGGATGAGCCCGGCAAAGGTGTAGCTGGCGTCTTGCGCGGTGCGATCAAACGTTTGGGTGAGCCGGTGATCCGCCAAGCCGTGGCGCGGGTAATGCGAGAGATGGGTCAGCAATTTGTGCTGGGCCAAACCATTCAAAAGGCTATCAAGCGCGCCGGGATACTTGAAGCGCAGTCCTATAGCTATAGCTATGATATGCTGGGCGAGGCGGCGGTGAATGATGCGGATGCCCGTAGCTATCACATGGCTTATGCAGATGCGATTTCCCAAATCTCTAGGGCGGCTTCGGGTGATGATATCCGCACAAACCCCGGCATTTCGATTAAACTTTCGGCGCTGCATCCGACTTATGATTTGCTGCACAGAGATCATGTAATGCGGGATCTTGTGCCACGCGCCCGCTCATTGGCCCTTCTGGCTAAATCGGCGGGCATTGGACTGAATATAGATGCAGAGGAAGCGGCGCGGTTGGATCTGTCTTTGGATGTGATTGAAGCTGTTTTGTCGGAGCCGAGCCTCGCGGGTTGGGACGGTTTTGGTGTCGTGGTGCAGGCTTATGGCAAGCGGGCCGCCCATGTGATCGATTGGCTTTATCACTTGGCCGAACGGTTGGATCGCCGCATTATGGTGCGATTGGTCAAAGGTGCTTATTGGGACACGGAGATTAAATTGGCGCAAGTAGAAAGCCTTCCTGGCTTCCCAGTTCTTGCAGCTAAATCTCATACAGATATCAATTACATCTGTTGCGCGGCCAAGTTGCTGGCCATGTCCGATCGGATTTACCCGCAGTTTGCCACCCATAACGCCCATACCATCGCGGCCGTTTTGCATGGTGCCGCTGAGCAAGGCACCTCTGACTTTGAGTTTCAGCGGTTGCATGGCATGGGAGAGGCCCTGCATGATCAAGTGGTCAAACGGCAGGGGGTTAAGTGTCGGATTTATGCGCCGGTGGGTCATCACAGCGACTTGCTGGCCTATTTGGTGCGCAGATTGCTGGAAAACGGTGCCAATTCATCCTTTGTAAATCAAATTTTTGACGCCGATGTGCTCTCAGCATTGGTCGCGGCTGATCCGTTTAAAAAATTGGGTGAGGCAGGACCACAGATTGCCGATCCACAGGATATTTTTGCGCCAATGCGTCCCAACTCTATGGGTTTTGATTTATCGAATCCTTTGGTGCTGGCAGAATTACAAGCGGCACGCGCCACTCCACAAGATTGGGATTTTGGGGATGTGGGTGAAATCCAAGCGGTCATAAATCCAGCAACCGGCACGCGAATAGGACAGGTCCGGTATTTATCACCGCAACAAGCGGCGCGGACTGTCGAGGCAGCGACTCCTTGGGACGCAGACCCAAGCACACGCGCTCATGTGCTGCGCCAAGCGGCAGATCTGTATGAGGCCCATGCGGGAGAACTGTTCGCATTGTTGACCCATGAAGCTGGCAAAACCTTGTCCGATTGCATTGGTGAGCTGCGTGAGGCTGTCGATTTTCTAAGGTATTATGCGGCTGAAGCTGATCGGCAGCAATTTTCCGGTGACGGTATTTTCACCTGTATCAGCCCTTGGAATTTCCCTTTGGCCATTTTCACGGGACAAATTGCGGCGGCTTTGGCGGCGGGCAATGGGGTGTTAGCCAAGCCAGCTGAATCCACCAGTATGATTGCCCATGTTGCCGTGGATCTGTTGCACCAGGCTGGCGTGCCTGAGGCATGCTTGCATTTGGTTCCCGGAGAAGGCGCAGTTGTGGGGCCTGTCCTATGCAGCGCCCCCGCCTTGTCGGGTGTGTGTTTTACAGGCTCCACCGCCACCGCACAGCGGATCAACCGCACAATGGCAGATACTCTCGCACCTCAGGCGCCTTTGATTGCAGAAACAGGCGGTTTGAACGCAATGATTGTCGACAGCACCGCGCTGTTGGAACAGGCTGTTGGGGATGTGCTGATCAGCGCATTTCAATCGGCTGGTCAGCGGTGCTCAGCCTTGCGGGTACTTTATGTGCAACAGGATATCGCGGCGGAATTCCAACAGATGTTGTTTGGCGCGATGCAGACTTTGGTTGTCGGGAACCCTGCGAATGCAGACTGTGATGTTGGTCCGGTCATTGACAGCGCAGCGCAGGTCAAAATCTTGCACTATATCGCGCAGAGTGAGATCCTATTTCAAACCCGAGCGCCTGACACAGGTACATTCGTGGCGCCAACGGTTGTTGCAGTGCAAGGCATAGGGGCCTTGAGCGAAGAAATCTTCGGACCTGTGCTGCATTTGGCCACTTTTGCGGCCAAAGATTTGGACCATGTGATCGATGACATCAATGCCAGTGGTTATGGCCTTACGTTCGGTTTTCACAGTAGGATTGACGACCGGGTGCAACGGATAGTGAGCCGGATTGATGTGGGTAATCTCTATATCAACCGCAATCAAATTGGTGCGGTAGTCGGATCACAACCCTTTGGCGGACATGGATTAAGTGGAACGGGTCCCAAGGCTGGTGGGCCACGCTATCTGCCACGCTTTGCGGCGCAACACCCGTTGAGCGACCATGGAGATATGCCGCCGGTGCTGTCACTAGAGCAGGTGACTGCGGCCTTGGAAGTCAAGCCAGCGCAGGTGACGTATGAGGTGGAAGACTTGCCGGGACCAACCGGAGAGTCGAACCGTTATGTTTTGACGCCAAGGGCACGTGTCTTGTGCATAGGGCGAGGCGCTGAACAGAACGCCCGACGCGCCCGTGCGTTGGGGTGCCGTGCCGTGGCAGCATCCTTGGGGCATGAGTATTTGAGTAAGATAGCAGATTTGGACGCGGTGATCTATGCAGGCGCTGACGCAAAGAGCATCCGTCAAACCCTCAGCCTGCGTGAGGGGCCGATTGTGCCTTTGCTTATGGATGAGGGCTTTGAGACATGGTTGCTGCGTGAGCAATCCATCTGTATCAATACCACCGCCGCAGGGGGCGATGCCGCGCTAATGGCCAGCTAGGCTAAAGGTGCAAACAGACGCCCGGGGCCGCTTAAGGCCTCGGGGTTGCCGGACAGCTGCGCCAAATGCCACGCCAGCACCAGATTGCTGGACAACACTGGCATGTTGAGCGCCGCTTCCAATTGTGTGATCAAATCCAAAGTGCGCAGGTTGGTGCAACTAAGAAAGATGCCGTCAACCTGAGCGCCGCGGACCAATTCTGTAGCGGCTTCCATCACTGATGCGCCCGAAATGCGCACCACTTTGGATTCCTCCGCCTCGCCAAAGGTTCCGAAGGCCGGAGTCTCAACGCCATTATCTTGTAAAACCTGCCGTAGATTTGCGCTGACACTCTCGATATAGGGGGACAGAAAGGCGATGCGTTTGAGGCCCAAATACTGACTCGCGGCCACCAGCGCCGAGACGGGCTGGCTGACGGTTTTTGTCTGCGTGCCCGATTTTACCAGCCGTTCAATTTCGCTGACCCCGATTTGAGCGGTGCCTGAGGTGCAGCCATATCCCACAGCGTCAAAGCCAATGTTTTGGGGAAAGAGGCTGGCGGAGGCTGCGATATGTGCCGCCATGGATTGTAAGGTTTCTGCCGTGACTTCTTGCCCGCTGGGCACACGGCTCACGAATACATCCGCATCACCGCGCATGGCCATAAGGTCTCGCTCAATGGTCTCGTCAGATTGCAAAACGATAACACCGATACGGGTTGGTTCAATACTTACAGATGTATATGAGAATAAGCTCATGTGCATAACCTCGTCATGACATGGCCGTAGGGTTGGCTGAGCCACTCCGCGCCGGTGTCGCGTATCACGATATTTTCTTCATGGACCAGCGCCATACCTGGGGCAATTTCAATGCTAGGTTCTAAGGTCAGCACCATGCCAGAGGTCAAGGCCGTAGCGTCTGTTGGAATCAGGCTGGGCCATTCGGTCAGGTTCATGCCTAAGCCATGGCCATAACGTCCAGCGTCGGACCCGCCAGCCCCACCGGTCACGATCTTATCCATCACGTGAAACAGATCTGCTGCACTAGCACCCGGTCGTGCGGCAAAAAAAGCGGCATGGGTGGCCTCGATTAAAGCGCCATGGGCCGCGTCCACTTCGGCGCTCACATCTCCCACTGCGAAGTTGCGATCAAAGTCACAGAAATAGCCATCATGCACCAAGCCTGTGTCCAGCATCAAAACATCACCTGCCGCAAGGGGACGGTCATCGGCGGGCGAAATCACATCGCCGTAGCCACCCGGTGCCGCCGCACCTGCGAGATATGGCACCCAATCTGCGCCTTCGTCCAAGCACAGGCGTTGAAAGTCTCGGTAGACCCGTTCAAGAGGCACACCCGCCTGTGCGATTTCAGGCACCCGAGCAAAGGCACGGTTGGCGATCTGGCACGCGGTGCGGATCTTTTTAATCTCCGCGTCGGATTTCACCAAGCGAAGGGCTTGGACGATTCCGCCATCTGCACCAATCGGTTGTGGCAGGGCTGCATTCAAGCGTGTGAAGTCAGTCAGTGGCATGCGTAAATATGATTGCAGTCCGCTCGGAGTGACAATGCGTGGGCCGATGTTGCGCAGGGTATCGGCCAGGAGACTCACGCCGTCATCGTCCAAATCTGGCGCGCGCCATGTGCGGATGTCTGTGATCCACGTCCGCGCCATCAAGACAGCGCCAATTGAAGGAATAACAGCGATTGGATCGCCTGTGGAAGGGATCACTAAAAACCATGGACGACAGGGGCTTTCCCAAAACCGGGTCAGGTAGCCTGTGAAATAGCGTACGTCGGGCTCTGTGGTGAGCAAAATCGCATCCAACCCCTGTTGGGCCATATAGGCTTGCGCCTTAGCGACGCGCGTTTTGAATTCCTGAGCGGGAAACCCTTTGGTCATTCTTCTGGTCCTTCTGACATGATCAGCATCACATGCGAATTGCTGTCGAGTTTGAGCGCCACGCGATGCGCTTGTGAGGCCAATAGACCAGCCAACCCAGCGGCGCCGGAGGCTGTGCTTTCCATCCTATAGGCGGCTGCATAATCCGCGCCAGCTTGGCCTTCCGCCTCGCTGATAAGGGCAAAGACATCGGCGTCATGGGCTAGTCCTTTTAGCGCGATTAAGGAGGCCTCTTTGCAATCGAGACGGCCCATAGCGCTGTCAGGGCCTGTGGCGGCTATGAAATCCCCGGCTATGATGCAGCCATGTAGGGCGGGGGCGTAGCTTGGTTCCACAACGACAATAACAGGTGTTTGACCCCAGAGCTTGCGGGCCATGGCAGCAGCTGCGCCTGCGAGGCCACCCACACCGGCCTGCAGGAAAATATGACTTGGAGTCTGCATTTGCTCATCAGTCTCTGCCATCAAGGCAGTATAACCCTCCATCAAACGGTGGCTCGGTTCAAAGTAGCCGGGCCAAGAGCTATCAGACAGCAGCGACCAGCCATTGTCGCGCGCCGCATCCTGTGCGGCTGCCATGCTTTGTTCGTAAGTCTTTCCAGCCCGCATCACCTGCGCCCCTTGGGCGGCCAATCTTTTGGCAAAGGCTTCCGGCACGGTTTTACTAATGAACACAACTGAGGCAGCGCCAAATGCTTTGGCCCCAGCGGCCACACTTAAGCCATGGTTTCCAGCGCTGGCGGTCACATAGGTCTTTTGGCTCTGATCTTGCCCATCAATCAGGGCGGAATAGGCGATCACATAAGAGGCTCCGAGGGCCTTGAAGCTGCCAAGTCCCATACGGGCACGCTCGTCCTTGATGCTGATCTGTCCAACATCCAAATCAGCTGCCATTTCTGCGGCCTGCACCAGCGGGGTGACGGCAGCACTGGGGCAGCGTGCCAGCAAGGCTTGCACCTGAGAGGTATTGGTTGATGGAGCGGGCATGTCACGTAAAATCTCTACGTTCAGGCCAGTGTTGCGGTGCGGGTTTTGTAAAATTTCCATGGTTCCAGCTGACCCGAAAGACCTATAAAGGGCAAGTACAGAAACGACCAGTGACAGTGTAGAATTGACAGTCGACGTGAGGCGCCTAAAGTTGTGCGACCGCCCTAAAGGATTGCCCGATGAAACTTGACCGCCCCAACCATCCAGAGCCTGAAGATGCCGCAGCGCGTCGCACGACCGACGTGTTGGTATGCTACCCGATTGATGCATTGCCCGAAGTGAATCTTGCAGAAGCGCAAGCGCGCCAGGCAGGGGCTGAGTTGGTGCAATCGGTTAAGGTACCCGCGCGTCAAGCCGCCTGCGTTGATCTGTCTGCCGGTCATTTTGCACGAATTTTATCCGTGGAGGGGCCACAGGTTGGGGATCTGAATATTTGGAACACCCACAATATTGCAGAACGCTTCTACAGCGGTAAAACCCGTGCTTTGCATGGTACCCATGTGAGTACCGGAGACAGCCTATGGTCAAACCTGCCCTATATGCGGCCTTTGGCGCATATCACCCAGGATACTTTGGATTGGTATGGCTATGACGCAGATGGCGGCTCGGTGCATGATGTCATCGGCACCCGATGCGATCCTTATACGGGGCGCTTGCTGAGTGGAGCGGATTATCACCACTGCTGCCACTCAAACCTCACGCGGGCTATGGCGGATCACTTTGGCCTGAGTTTGGCCGAGGCTGAGACGCATGTGCATGATGTTATGAATGTCTTCATGTTGACAGGGTTCACCCAAGACACGCATCAGTATTTCATGAAGGCCAGCCCGGTACGTCCCGGAGACTTCATTGAGCTAGAGGCGCAAACGGATATTACATTGGGCCTCTCAGCTTGTCCGGGCGGAGATTGCGGCGATGAACATTCCAGCGATACCGCGTCCTGCTATCCTTTGGTCATTGAAATATACAAGCCAAAAACCCTTGAGGGTTTTGTGGAAGCACCGCTCAACTCTTATAGCGGATCTCATGGAATATAAATATATTAAAGTTACTTATGTGGAAAAATTAATTTAAATTTAGACGCTCAATCATAATCAAATACAATGCGAAATCCAGTGTGGCCGGTTGAACTGTCAGGTGAGTTTCCGGTGCGCGCTGCAATGCGGTAGCGGGTGCAATAGGAGGCGTGGCACAAATAGCTGCCGCCCTTGATTAGTCTATAGCCGCGCATGGTGGCGGCCTGTGCTTTACCGGATTTCGAGAGGGATTTGATGCGAAATAGATCCGCCGTCCAATCCCAAACATTACCCGCCATACCATAAAGCCCGTACCCATTCGCCGCAAATGACTGTGCCGGGCTGGTGAAGGCATAGCCATCGGTGGCCATGTTATGGGTTGGAAACTGGCCTTGCCAGATGTTGCAGGGCAGGTGGTGGCTGTCGTCGGGATCTGCATTGCCCCAAGGATAGATCACATTGCCCAAGCCGCCGCGCGCTGCATGCTCCCACTCTGCCTCACGGGGCAGGCGTCCACCGGCCCATGTGCAATAAGCCTGCGCGTCGTTCCAAGACAGATGAACCGCTGGATGATCCGGGTCATAGGCAGGGCTGTGTGGGCCAGTGGGCTGGTTCCATGTGGCCCCATCCACCCGCCGCCACCATTGGGCCCCCTGTGAGCCTTGCACCGTTTGTTGAGATTTTGGCACCTGCGCGTAGAAGACAAATGACCAACCAAAGCGCTCGGCCTCGCTCACAAAGCTGGTCTCGTCTACGAAGGCCGCAAATTCGCGGTTGCTTACTGGCGTTTGGCCGATGCGAAACGGTTTGATCTTGGACTTTCGCAGCGGGCCTTCACCATCTGGCTTGATCACCGGGTGATTGGTGCCAATCAGTCCAGAACCGCCGAGTATGTCACATAGCGCGCCCAAATGCACCCCAACTCCCGTTTGTGAGATGGGCGTTAGGCGGTCTCTGTCGTCCCGCGCCGGGCTGCAACAGTTGGTTTGGCCCACGTCAGCTAGCCTGCTACAACATGATATTGCACGGGCATGTGCGGTTTGGGATCGACCCCAAGCTCTTGGGCCGCATGGGTTGGCCAATGGGGATTGCGCAGCAATTGGCGTCCCAGAAGGGTGATGTCGCAGGTTCCATTTTCGATCAGAGCATTGGCCTGCTTGGCATCGGTGATATAGCCCACAGCCATGGTCGTAAGGCCTGTGGCCGCGCGCAATTCACCCGCAAGATCAACTTGGCTCGAGGTGCGCTCGCCGATGCTGCCGCGGGCCTTTGGGGTGGCGCCACCGCCGGAGCAATCGACCATATCAACGCCTGCTTCTTTAAGCCATTTGGCAATCTGGATGTTCTCCTTCAATCTGTGACCACCTTCAATCCAATCGTGGATTGAAATTCTTGTTGCCAGTGGCAGATGCTCGGGCCAAACAGCCCGAACGGCTTCGACGGTTTCCAACAAGAACCGCGCCCGGCCGCGCAGATCTCCGCCATAAGCATCGGTGCGGGTATTGATCAGTGGGGTGAGAAAGGAATGCGGCAGATAGCCATGCGCTGCGTGCAGCTCGAGTATTTTATAGCCTGACTCTAGCGCCCGTTTGGCGGTTTCAACAAAATGGCCTGTCATGGCTGTGATGTCGTCGAGGCTCATTTCATTTGGCGCTTTCCATAAACGCGTGCCATCGGGATCAAAGGCTTCGGATGTGGGGCTACAGGTTGGCCAGCCCCGTGGGTCGTGGTCGGCAATATGCGCGCCGCCCTCCCACGGCACATGCGCGCTGCCTTTACGGCCAGAATGCCCGATTTGAATCGCAGGCACCGCACCCATGCATTCAATAAAGGCATTAATCGGCGCCACGGCTTGCATTTGCGTGTCATTCCAAAGGCCCAAACAGCCGGGGCTGATCCGCCCTTCGGGGCAAACTGCGGTGGCTTCACAAATGATCAAACCTGCACCGCCCATGGCGCGGGCTCCCAAATGATGGCGGTGCCAATCGTTCATAACTCCATCCACTGCGGAATATTGGCACATGGGGGCCATGCCGATGCGGTTTTTTAGGGTAACATCTTTGATCTTTAACGGAGTGAACAGCGCGGTCATTGCGTGACTTTCTAAGGTTGGGCGCGGCCCAACTGTTGGGCCGCACGACTTAGATGTTGTTTTAGATTTCTTTTTTGTCCTGCACAATGTTCATGCTGGCTGTGCCAGAAAATCCGATCTCAACCGAGGCAAACGGCCCGCCTTGGCACATTTGACCAGGATCTGTTGGATCGGCAGGAGTGGCTTCGGCTAAAACGGCTTTGGAAAATTGCTCGGCATTGTCTTTCGGCCGGTAGCCCAAAAAGCTGGCTTTGTGATTATCTACCGTTGCTCGGTCATTGTTGGAGACGCCGTAAACAATGGAAAACCCGGTGATCGGCGTGGTTATCGCTCGCTCCACCAGATGAATGAGGTCATCGTAAGACAACCACGTGCCCAGAGATCGCGGATTGTTGACCTGAGCGGCGGATAAGATCCGCAGATGCACGCTTTCCATGCCCTTTTTATCCCAATAGAGACTGCCCAAATCTTCTGCAAAACATTTGGCCAAGCCGTAATAGGTATCGGGGCGATGCGGCACTTCGGTGTCGATGCGTTGGGTCTTGGGATACATGCCCACCGCATGGATTGAGCTTGCATAAACAACCCGGCGCAGACCCTTGCGCGCGGCGGCCTCCCAAACATTGTAAGCACCGATGATGTTGGAATGTAGGATCGCGTCCCAAGCGGCCTCGTCACCAATAGCACCAAAATGCACCACCATATCCGCATCCTCAAGCACGGCCTCCATTTGCTCTAACGACCCAAGATCCGCTTTGACATAACTCTCACCAGGATAAAGCGTGTCGATATCCTCCACCCAATCGGTTGAGACCAACTCATCGCACATTTTGCTCAAGGGTTCGCGAAGATAAGAGCCTAAACGGCCACCGGCCCCAGTTAACACGAGTTTTTTCATTATATTACGGCCTTTTCGGTAAAGGGTTTGCCTTCGGCAATGCGTTTGTACGCGAAGGGGGTGAGGTCAATACTGCGATAGGTGCCATAGGTGATGATCTCTGACAAGCCGCGGCCCATGGCCATGGATTGCTGGAAACCATGCCCTGAAAATCCATTAGAAAAGATGAAGTTTTCAACCTCATGGTGGGGTCCAATGACGGCGTTTTGGTCAAAGGTATTATAGGCATAATGGCCCGCCCAACTGTTGACCAGCTTGATGGCGTCAAACTGCGGTATGCGGGTTGCAATGATCGGCCAGACCTTCTCTTGCCAGATTGTGTGATCTTGAGTGAAGTCATCATAATCCACCGCCGGATCGTCATCTGGAGGGCAGCCAGCTAGATAATAGCTGCCTTCCGAGCGCATATGCACGCCGGAGGGATCGATGGTTAAGGGCAGGTCAGACTCCAACGGGCTTTGTGCGTCAAAGATGAAAGTATAACGCTTGCGTGGCTCAACCGGCAGATACAGCCCAGCCATGCGGGCGGTTTCAACGGCGCGGGGCCCTGCACAATTGACCAGAGTTCCACAGGACATATTTTTACCGGACTTAAGGGTCACTCTGGTGACACGTTTCCCTTTTACTTCAATGGATATCACCTCATTTTCAATGTACTCTGTGCCTTTTTCACGCGCCACACGTTTGCACCAATCAAAGATGGTCGCACCGTCAAAATAGCCCTCATTGATCCGGTTGTGATTGGCCGCCACAATGTCATCGACCATATAAAATGGATAGTCGGCTTTGATCTGAGCGGCCGTCATATGCTGCGTGCCAGCACCCAGCTTGGCCTGTATGGCTTGGCTGTCTTTCAGGGTCGCCGCAAACTCTGGTGTGTCCGCAATATACATATAACCAAACGCTTGGATATGGATTTCTGGTACCCTTGGATCATTGTCAAAAAAGCTTTGGAAGTTGTTTATAAACTCCGCTCCGAATTGGCTAATTTGGATGTTGGTGGGGTTGGAGAATTGTTGGCGTATGCAGGAATTTGTGTGACTGGTTGAAGTAAACTCAAAGCTCATGTCGCGCTCAACCACCAAGATTGAGCCGTTAAAGTCTGAATTGCGCGACAACCACCAAGCGACTGAGCTGCCGTACATCGCGCCACCGACAATGATGACATCATAATGGTTTGATTTAGGGGCGCTAGGTGCCAAAGCCATCTTAGAATACCTCTCCATTACGAGCGCGCTTTAGGGTGTCATCGATTGTGTCTGAGTCCAGCCCGTATGCTTGGGCCGCAGCTTGCGGCGAAATGTAGCCGCCTGCAAGGTCTCGAAGTATCTCCGCCCTTGATCGTTCGGCCACAGGACCATAGCCCGCCCCGCCGGGAAACGCCATCATGACACGGCGGCCATGGGGCACAAATTGCTTGCCCTTGCCGCGCATAACTGTGCCGTCGTCCAGTCCGATGGTGGTGGATCCGCCAATGTCACCGCCTTGACGCCCGTTCGCGGGGTGATTGACCCGGTCAAACATCGCTTGAATGTCAAACTCATGACCTTCCTGTGCGCCCACTTCCATATATTGGCCCAACCCGCCGCGATGGCGCCCTGCGCCGCCGCTGTCGGGCCGCAACTCTTTGCGCCAAATGATCACCGGACCCACTTGCTCGGTGGCTTCAACGGGCATGGTCATTACGCCGCTGGGGAAGGCTGTGGCGTTCATACCATCTAGGGTTGGTCGAGCGCCAGAACCGCCGGAGTTAAATGTCAAAACCTCTGCGCGCCGCGCATGCAAAGGCGCTGGCGCACCGGTGCGTGGCCGCAAGGATACTTGGAAATTACACAGACAGCCTGCGCCTTCGGCGGGAACCATATTTGGCAGCAATTGATCTAAAGCCGCATAAACCGCGTCGGGCACCATATGACCAATGACGTGACGCAACGCCACGGGGGCAGGATGCAAGGCATTCACGATGGTGTTTTCTGGCGCCATGACCTCAAAAGGTGCGAGGCTGGCGGCATTGTTGGGAATGTCTGGTGCCACGGCACATTTGAGCGCGTAGCATGCATAGGCTTTTGTATAGACCAAGGGACAGTTAATGCCTTTTTTGTCCAGCCCCGAGGTGCCTTCAAAATCGCAAACCATGCGATTTTTTTCGATGCTTAGGCGTACTTTGAGATCTACCGGATGCGAATAGCCATCGCTGCGCATCTCTCCATGGGCGGTACCGGGGGTCAGCGCATTGATGCGCTCTAAAGTAGCGCTGCGTGAATTGCTGAGGATAAAATCTGCAATGCCCGTTAGATCTGCAAGGCCAAATTCCTGCATCATCTCGATCAAACGGCGATGCCCAATTTCATTGCAGGTTGCCAGAGCGTAAACATCGCCAACCAGTTGATCTGGTTCGCGCACATTGCCACGTATAATTCGCACCAAGGTTTTGTCCACAACGCCGCGATCGGCAAATTTCATAATTGGGATATACAGACCTTCTTCGTAAACGCTGTTGGCATCCGCGCCAAAGCCACGACCTCCAATGTCGACAATATGGGCGGTGCATCCGAAAAATCCAACAAAGACTTCATCGTAAAAACTTGGGGTTACGATGGTTATATCATGTAAATGTCCGGTGCCTTCCCAAGGATCATTTGTGATATAGATATCCCCCTCGGCAAAGTTTTCGCGGCCAATCCTGCGGATGAAATGGGCGACGGCATCGGCCATGGCATTCACATGACCCGGCGTTCCGGTGACCGCTTGCGCGAGCATATTGCCATCTTGATCGTAGACCCCAGCAGACAAATCTCCGGCCTCGCGCACAGAGGTCGAAAATGCTGTGCGTACCAAGGCTTGGGCCTGCTCTTCAACCACAGAGATCAATCGGTTCCACATCACCTGATGTTGTACTGTTGAGGGGTAGTTGGCCGGAGGTTGCGCGCTCATAGGTCCGCTCCTTTGTCAGAAATATCGATGCAGCCATCGGCTAGGGCTATGGCCCTGCGAGAAGTAGGCACAATGATTGTGGTTTCATCTTCGGTGATCACAGCTGGCCCGGCAATACATGCGCCGGGTGTCATGTCTGACCGCAAAACCTCCGACGCTTGCGCAACGGCAGCGGTGGCGGGATCAAACAGAGCCCGTTGTGTCTTGGTCGTCATAAGGGGCAGGCTGGCCACGGCATCCACAGGCGTGACCGATTGTGTAGGCGTTGTGGCGTTAACTGACCAAACGGTGATCTCCACATCCATGGCCTCTACAACCCGGCCAAACAGCGCTGCGTATTCTTGTTCGAACAGCGCTTGGAAGGTGGTAAGATCAGGGGTTTTGGCTTGCATTGCGGTCAATTGCACCGGTATTTCCCAGCCTTGGCCGGAATAGCGCATATAAACTTTATACTGTGCTTGAATTTCAGCCTGTGCGTCGCAGCTGCGCACAAAGGCTGTGGCCTCAACTTTGAGCTCATTCAACAGCATCTTGATCGCTGGGGCATCAAAGTCTGAGAGGCGCATGAATTGGCTGCGGTTGGCCTCAAAGCTGAAGGGCGCGCGCAAAAATCCGATGGCCGATCCAACACCGGCACCGGCCGGGACCAACATGCGTGCGATCCCCAGTTTTTCGCAGAGCCGACCCGCATGTAAAGGGGCTGCGCCGCCAAAGGCGATCATGGTATATTCGCTGAGATCTTCACCATTCTCCACTGCATGCACGCGGGCGGCATTGGCCATGTTTTCGTCCACCACTTCCGCCAGTCCGAAAGCTGAGGTTTCGGCGTCCATGTCCAGCGGATCACCCAATTGCGTTTGTAGGGCCAGACGGCTGGCCGCTGCGTCCAAGGGAATGGTGCCACCTGCAAAATTGGCAGGATCTAAACGGCCCAATACCAAATCTGCATCTGTGACAGCTGGGCGGGCACCACCTCGGCCATAGCAGGCCGGGCCGGGCTCTGAGCCTGCGCTTTCGGGTCCGACCCTGATTTGGCGCATGCTGTCCACATGTGCCAAGGAGCCACCGCCTGCGCCAATCTCAACCATATCAATAACCGGTATTGAGATGGGCATGCCGGAACCTTTCTTAAATCGGTAGGTTCGGGCGACCTCAAAAACCCTTGCGGTTTTCGGAGCCTGGTTTTTGATTAAACAAATTTTCGCGGTCGTGCCGCCCATGTCGAAGGACAGCACCTTATCCAAACCATGACGCGCGGCGATATGGGCCGCAAAGACCGCGCCGCCCGCGGGACCTGATTCAACCAATCTGACGGGAAATTCTGCTGCATTCTCAAGGCTTATAATTCCGCCGCCGGAATGCATCAAAAAAATCGGACAATCTGCACCTTCATCGGCCAATTGCCCCTTGAGGCGGCCAAGGTAGGATTTCATCAAGGGTTTGATATAGGCATTGGCGATTGTGGTATTAAACCGCTCATATTCGCGCATCTGGGGGCTGACTTGCGATGACAGTGAGACCATGGCCTGAGGCATCCGCTCGGCCAAGACCTCAGCCACCAGCCGCTCATGGGCGTCATTCACATAGGAGTGGAGCAATCCAACCGCCACGCTTTCAAAACCTGCCGCATTGATCTCATCAATCAAGGTTTCAATGTCAGCGCGATGCAAAGGTTTGAGCACTTGGCCGTCGGCCTGCATCCGTTCATCGATGGTATAGCGGAAGTTGCGGGGCAGCAGGGGGGGCGGTAGGGTCAGATTGAGATCATATTGCTCAAACCGGCTCTCGGTGCGCATCTCGATCACATCGCGGAACCCTTCCGTAGTGATAAGAGCCGTTTTCGCGCCGCGCCGTTCAATCAAGGCATTGGTAGCCAGAGTGGTGCCGTGGATGATCTGACTGATCCGGGCTGGATCAATGCCAGATTGCTGACAGACGCGGTGCATCCCGTCGATGATGGCATTCTCTGGGGCCGTGTAGGTGGTCAAGACCTTGGTGGAAAACAGCTCTTTGCCATGTTCCAAAACCACGTCTGTAAATGTGCCACCAATGTCCACGCCGAGGCGAATAGATTTATCCTGCATAAAATCCTCCAAGTTAATGGGAGGATACTGCGCCTCTCTGCATTATGGGAAATTATTTGAACTCATTAATCCGATAAATAAAATTTATTGATTAACTGCTGCGAAGTCTGTCGCAACCTGGGCCGCCAAGCTGGCCGCTTTTGCCACATGGCCGGGGGCTTTTTCGGATTGATAGCGGGCTTGGAAGTCCAGGTCATCGGGAGTCCAAGGATAGTCCAACGTGACAAGCGCCCCCTCTGCGAGCTCTCGGTTGGCCATTGCCTTGGGTAAAACAGCCACGCCCATGCCATCTACGGTCATCTGTAAGCAGGCGGCAAGATTGGAGGAGGGCACCAAGCGCGCAGACCGCACATGAAAATGATCTGCCACCAACCGGTGTGGCCAAGACCCGCGTGCATGGGTTAAAATTGGATGGGCTGCCAAATCCTCAGTGCGTAAGGGCCCCGAGAGGCCCAAGCTGGGGGCGGCCACCCAAATCATCGGATACCGTCCAAGAGGCTCGGAGGCGGCGGGATACTGAAACGGCCCATTGATCAAAGCCAGATCCAATTGCCGCGCATGCAGGCCGCGTTCCAATTCAGCTGCCATGTCAACCGTCAGCTCGACCGCCAAATTCGGAAACATGGCCTTCAAAGCCAAGGTGAAGGTCCGCAGCCATGCATGCACGATCATTTCTGTGACACCGAGCCGCAAAATACCCTGTGTAAGGGCTTTCTCATCGGCGGCTTGCAAAAACTGATCCCGTGCCGCTAAGACGGCCCGGGCATGGCTCATCAACTGTTGCCCCTTTGAAGTAAGATGAACCTTTGCGCCATTACGATCAAACAAAGGTGTCCCGATTAAACCTTCGAGGGTGGCGATACGACTGCTAATATTGGGCTGAGTGGTGTTAAGGCGTTCGCTGGCGCGAACAAAGCTTGTCAGATCCGCAACCCAAACAAAGGCCTCTAAATGTTTAAATGTAACTACCATTATTTAGGAATTACTGGCGGTGAGCAAAATGTCCAGTATAATTCATTACGCGATATCATAGCCTAGTGTCGCAGAATGCCGAATGTTTGTCGGTGAGAGTACTCCCGGCGAAATAAAATTTAGATTAGTGCGGTCGGATATATCAAATCAGGACTGCAAAAATGTTTCAGGTTTTCCCAACGGCGCGTTTAAGGCCGTCCCCCTTTTTTAATTCGATCATGGCAGAAGGATGCACCAGCGCCTCTATCTACAATCGCATGATTTTACCCGCCAGTTTTGGCGATAAGGACAAGGAATATTGGGATCTCATAAACGGTGTAGTGATGTGGGATGTGGGCGTCGAACGTCAGGTCCAGCTGGAGGGCCCCGATGCGGGCAAACTGGCACAAATCCTAAGCCCACGCGATTTGTCTAAATGTAAGATTGGTCAGGGCAAATACGTACCGATGTGCAATCATGATGGCGTGCTTATCAATGATCCTATCATGCTGAAACTGCGAGAAGATTTGTATTGGTTTTCTATTGCAGATAGCGATATCTGGTTTTGGGCCCGTGCGATTGCAGCGGAACGTCGCTTAAACGTCAAAATCACCGAGCCGGATGTTTCTCCTTTGGCGGTACAGGGGCCTAAATCGGCGGCTGTCGTGTCTTCGATCTTTGGTGATTGGGTACATGATCTGAAATACTTCTGGTTTTCCGAAACGGAAATCAACGGCATCCCGGTGGCGGTGCAGCGGTCTGGCTGGTCGAAACAAGGTGGGTTTGAGATTTATCTGCGCGATGGCAAACGCGGCGACGAGCTTTGGAAAATCGTGAAAGAGGCAGGCCAGCCCTATGCCATCGGCAATGGTGGCCCAACATCGCCGGAACGTACGGAAAGTGGGCTAGTCAGTTGCGGGTCAGACAGTGACGACACCACCAATCCGTATGAGGTTCGGCTTGGTAACTATATTGATCTCGACGTAGCGGATGATGTGGTGGGCATTCAGGCCCTACGCCGAATTCATGCAGAGGGTCCTAAACGACACCAACTTGGCTTGATTTTGGAGGGCGAATCGCCAGATCCTTTGGCCTTTCATTGGGAAGATATTCTTGTAGATGGTCAGAAGGTTGGGGATATGACCAATTGCGTTTGGTCGCCACGATTGCAAAAGAACATCGGCTACGCGTTGATATCTCGCTCCTGTCACGTGGGTGAGGCCGTGACCCTGCGGCGATCAGCAGGTCGAGAGGTTCAAGCCTCGTTGGTTGATATCCCGTTTTTGTGATGACAATGAGCCGGGGCCTGTCTCAGGACATGCCCCGCGCGTCTCTCTGTGACGGTTCTTCCACGACAAACACCGCGCTGAGGCTTGACCCAACTGACTATTGGTGGTTTTTGAAACCTGAAAAGCGTTACGGGACAGATCACTTATGAAAAAGATATATGGATCAGCCAATGAGGCCCTTGAGGGTTTGTTGTTTGATGGGATGTTTATCGCAGCGGGCGGCTTTGGCCTTTGTGGCTTGCCCGAAAACTTACTGGCCGCCATTCGCGATGCTGGGACACAAAACCTTACCTTCGCGTCGAACAATGCGGGTGTGGATGATTTTGGTATTGGGATTTTGCTGCAAACCCGTCAGGTCAAGAAAATGATCGCGTCCTATGTGGGCGAGAACGACACCTTTATGCAGCAATATCTGTCTGGCGAATTGGAACTTGAGTTCAATCCGCAAGGCACATTGGCCGAACGCATGCGCTCCGCAGGCTGTGGCATCCCCGGCTTTTACACCAAAACAGGTGTGGGCACGGTGATTGCTGAGGGAAAAGAGCATAAAGAGTTCAACGGCGAGACCTATATTCTCGAAACCGGCCTGTTTGCGGATGTATCGATTGTGAAAGCTTGGAAGGCCGATGAAACTGGTAATCTGGTGTTCCGCAAAACCGCCCGCAACTTTAATCCACCAGCGGCCATGTGTGGCAAAATTTGCGTGGCAGAGGTTGAAGAGATTGTCCCGACTGGCAGTCTTGATCCTGATTTGATCCATTTGCCCGGCATCTACGTGCACCGCCTGATCCAAGGCACCCACGAAAAACGTATTGAGCAACGCACAGTGAGGGAATCATAATGGCTGCTGAGACAAAAGGCTGGGATCGCAACCAAATGGCGGCCCGTGCTGCTCTTGAGTTGGAAGATGGCACTTATGTGAACCTTGGTATTGGCATCCCGACTTTGGTGTCCAACTATATCCCCGAGGGTGTGGAAGTGACGCTGCAATCGGAAAATGGTATGCTGGGTATGGGTCCTTTTCCAACCGAGGATGAAGTGGACGCTGACCTGATTAATGCGGGCAAGCAAACCATCACGGAGCTGCCGCAAACCTCTTATTTTGACAGTGCTACCTCCTTTGGCATGATCCGTGGCGGCAAGATCGCTATGGCCATCTTGGGCGCTATGGAGGTTTCAGAGACTGGTGATTTGGCCAATTGGATGATCCCGGGCAAGCTGGTCAAAGGCATGGGCGGGGCAATGGACTTAGTGGCTGGTGTTGGCCGTGTTGTTGTGGTTATGGACCACACCAACAAAAAAGGCGAAAGCAAAATTCTGCCCGCGTGTAGCTTGCCGTTGACCGGAGCCGGTGTTGTGGACCGCATCATCACCAATCTTGGTGTTCTCGATGTGGTTGAGGGTGGTTTGTCTATTATTGAAACCGCAGATGGCATCACAGAAGCGGAATTGCGCGCTTCAACTTTGGGCAAGATTGTGTCCTAAAAGCTTGCCCGCGCCGCTGGCAGTGAATGCAGCGGCGCGGGTCTGAACTTTGTGGAGTTACCTGTCAGAGGTTTCCCAACGAGGATTGATCCAAGGCTCACGGTTGTCCTTGGGCAGGGGCGAACGGCCCAGAATGATATCTGCACCTTTTTCCCCAACCATAATGGACGGTCCGTTGAGATTTCCATTTGGGATGCGCGGAAAGATGGAACTGTCCACCACCCTCAGCCTGTCAACTCCTATCACCCGGCATTCAGGATCAACCACCGCCATTGGATCATCAGCGCGACCTATCTTACAGGTCCCGCAAGGATGATAGGCACTTTCCACATGCTCAGAGATGAAGGCATCAAGTTCTGCATCGCTTTGTACATCTGTGCCTGGCTGAATTTCCTTGCCCCGGAAGGGATCAAAGGCCGATTGTCCAAAGATTGACCGCGTGAGGTGGATGCAATGGCGAAAATCGGCCCAGTCTTGCGGATCTGACATATAGTTAAACAGGATATTAGGATCCTCTGCGGGATCCGAAGAGCGCAGGGTGACAGATCCCCGCGACGGAGACCGCATGGGCCCCACATGGGCCTGAAATCCATGGCCTTCGGCTGCGGCCTGTCCGTCATAGCGAACCGCAATTGGCAAAAAATGATATTGGATATCGGGATACCGCACGCCGGGCTTTGAGCGCAAAAAGGCGCAAGATTCAAAAGCGTTAGAGGACCCCGGTCCGGATTTGTTGATCAGCCATTCCAAGCCCACGCGCATTTTTCCAAATAGGTTCCAATATTTGAACAGGGTGATCGGTTGTAGGCAGGCTTGTTGGATATAGAGTTCGAGATGATCCTGAAGGTTTTGCCCGACGCCGGGACGGTCAGCGATGACCTCAATGCCCATCTTGGTCAAATGATTTGCAGGACCGATGCCCGATAGCATTAACAGTTTGGGTGAATTTATCGCAGAAGCGGCAAGAATGACCTCACGTCGGGCGCGCACCACAGAGATGGTTTGTCCCCGTTGTATTTCGACCCCGACGGCGCGGCTACCTTCTATGATGATGCGCCGCGCGAGGCATTTATGCAGCGTAAGATTGGGTCGTTTCAACGCCGGCTTAAGGTAAGCATTGGCAGCAGACCATCGTTGGCCTTTCCAGACCGTTTGCTCCATCGGCGAAAAGCCTTCTTGCTGTTTGCCGTTATAATCTTTTGTAACTTCAAAACCGGCTTGGCATCCCGCTTCGACAAAAGCTTGATGCAAGGGAATATCACGTTTGCCCCGGGTGATGTGCAAAGGCCCATCAGTGCCGCGCCAATCGGGATCCCCGCCCTGTCCGCTTTCATGCCAATTCTCCATCCGCAGAAAATAAGGAAGCACATCCGCATAAGACCAGCCATCAGCGCCGCTGTCTGCCCAGTGATCGTAATCGCCGGCATGACCGCGCACATAGACCATACCATTGATGGAGGAGGAACCACCTATCACTTTACCTCTTGGACAGGCCAGTTTACGGCCGCCAAGATGTGGCTCAGGTTCGGAAAAATAGCCCCAATCATAACGGGGCATATTCATTGGATAGGAGAGGGCGCCCGGCATTTGGATGAAGGGGCCCGCATCTGTCCCGCCGTATTCCAGCACCAAAACTGAATATTTCCCATCTTCAGATAGGCGCGCTGCCATGGCTGAACCTGCTGATCCAGATCCGATGATTACAAAATCAGCTTCCATAGTGCCTCCAATTTAAAGTAGCTTGTCACAGTTAGAGCGGCAATCAAACGATTGCTCGGCGATTTTAGCATCAAATACGACAAAAAACTGTGATTGTTGTCACGTGAAAGATAGCTCACAGTTACTGCAATGTTAGTTAGACCCTGTAATGCGCCACGCCCCCTTTTGAGGTTTTGCCACCTAACGCACGCAACACACTAGCCGCACCGCGAAAATCTGCTTAAGACTACCTATAATTCAGGGAGTAGGTTCCAAATGTCGTACATGTCTGGCGGTCAAGCTGTTGTTAAAACCCTAATGGCACTGGGCGCGCGCCGGGGCTTTGGTGTGCCGGGTGAAAGTTTTTTGGCGGTTTTGGATGCCTTTTGCGATGCGCCGAGTTTCACCTTCACCGGGTGCCGGAATGAGAGTGGGGCGGCTTTTATGGCTGAGGCTTGGGCCAAACTGACCGGTGAAGTGGGCCTGTGTTTTGTCACTCGTGGCCCCGGCGCTACTAATGCCAGCATTGGGATTCATACGGCGATGCAGGCCTCTACGCCAATGATATTATTCGTGGGCCAAGTGGGGCTGGAACATCAGGGGCGCGAGGCCTTTCAAGAGCTGGATTACCGGCAGGTTTTTGGCACCATCGCGAAATATGCGACTGAAATCACTGATGTGAGCCGCACGACTGAGATCATCCGCCGGGCTTGGTCCATGGCTATTTCTGGCCGCCCGGGCCCTGTCGTGGTGGCCTTACCAGAAGATATTTTGACGCAAATTGCAGATTTTGAAATTTCTCAACAAAAAATTCATGTGCCTTTGGCCGGCGTCATGCCGATGGATATTGTTCAGCTCACCGAAAAGATTCAATCTGCGCAACGCCCTGTGATCTTGGCCGGAGGCGGAGGCTGGAGCGATCTGGACCGGGCCACGCTTCACCACTGTGCCAATGCGCTCAAAATTCCGGTTGTCACTGCATTTCGCTACCATGACTTGTTCGACAATACCGACCTATTGTTTGTGGGGGAAGCCGGCGTCGGCATGACTGAAAATACAAAACGCGTCCTTCGAGAGTCGGATGTGGTTTTGGCGGTCAACCTCAGGTTTGGCGAGATGACCACCGATGCTTTCACTCTCTTTGGGGTCGAACGCGCCGGGCAGTGGATTGCTCAAACCCACCGCTCAGGAGATGAATTCCACAAATATGTCTCTCCAGATTTGGCGATGATCTGCAGTCCAAGGGCTGTTTTTCAAGGGCTGTTGGACAATTTTTCAGCACAGGCTATGCAGATTGATACCGCTTGGGCAGCGGCGGCTCGAGCTGGATTTGAGGCCGCCCAAGAGGCCAAGCCGCAACCCAGCTCGGTGGATATGGGGCAGGTGACTGCCATGGTGCAAAAACTGTTGCCCGATGATGCGATTGTGACCACTGGCGCAGGAAATTTTGCGATTTGGCCGAATAAATTTATGCAATTTTCAGCCGATCAACGCTTGCTCGCGCCACAATCTGGCGCCATGGGCTACGGCCTACCTGCGGCCATTGCGGCCAAGCTTGAATATCCCGACAGGTGCGTGCTCTGTTTTGCGGGCGACGGTGATTTTCAGATGAATTGCCAAGAGTTGGGCACAGCCTTACAGTCAAATGCTCGGCCTATCGTACTGATAGTCAACAATGGCACCTATGGCACCATTCGCATGCATCAGGAAAAACATTACCCGGTCAGGGTTAGCGGCACAGATATCGTAAATCCAGATTTTTCGGCCTTGGCTAGAGCTTATGGCTGCCATGCGGAGCGGGTTGAGACCACCTTAGAATTTGCGGCGGCCTTTGCGCGGGCTTTGGCGAGTCCAACTGGAGCGGTTCTTGATCTTAATGTGGCCGCTGAAGCAATCACACCCGGGCTTACGATTGCGGGCCTACGGGCCGCCAGCCTGAATTAAAGTTCCAGCGCCAAACGGGTGCCTTGATCAATGGCGCGCCGCGCGTCCAATTCGGCGGCCATATCGGCCCCGCCAATTAAATGCGCCCGGGGGAGATATGTGGCCAAACTGCGTTCCGGATCTTGTCCGGCGCAGATGATTACATTGTCCACGGGCAAGATTTGAGCCTTACCTCCAACTGTGATATGCAGGCCTGCATCGTCGATTTTGTCGTAGGACACACCCGATATCATATGCACGCCGCGTTTGGTCAGATTGGTGCGGTGAATCCACCCGGTGGTTTTGCCCAAACCGGCCCCCACCTTTTTGGAACTGCGTTGCAGCAAATAGACCTCACGCGCCGGGGGAGAAAATTCGGCCACCATACCCTCAACACCGCCGCGGGCTGTGAAAGTCATGTCAATGCCCCATTCTTTCATGAAGGTCGGAATATCTTGGCTTGCGGATGGTCCGCTGTGGATCAGAAACTCGCTGATATCAAAGCCAATTCCGCCTGCGCCAATCACCGCTACAGATTTACCAACCGGCGCGCCGCGTATCACCTCGAGATAGCCCAAAACTTTTGTGTGCTTTATGCCGGGGATGTCAGGCAGGCGCGGTGTGACGCCGGTGGCTAAAATAACTTCGTCGAAGTCGGATAAATCGTCAGCGGCGACCGTTTGACCTAAAGCCAGAGTGACGCCACACAGCGTAATTTCTTTTTCAAAATAGCGGATGGTTTCGTTAAACTCTTCCTTGCCTGGAATTTTTTTGGCGATGTTGAATTGCCCACCGATTTGCGTGGCAGCATCGAACAACGTGACCCTATGGCCGCGGCGTGCAGCGGTTGTGGCGGCTGCAAGCCCGGCGGGGCCTGCGCCCACCACAGCAATAGATTTGGCGTCGGTGGCTGGGCGCAGCTGCATTTTGGTTTCGTTGCAGGCGAAGGGGTTGACCAAGCAAGAGGTGATTTTGCCGTTGAAAATCGCGTCCAAACAGGCCTGATTGCAGCCGATGCATGTGTTGATTTCATCGTCTTTGCCGGCCGCTGCTTTGGCGACAAAATTGGCATCGGCAAGAAAGGGCCGTGCCATGGAGACCATATCCGCGTCACCGCGCGCAATTACCTCTTCGGCCACATCTGGAGTGTTGATGCGGTTTGATGTGATCACTGGAATCGGCATTTCTGCACGCACCCGGGCGCTCACCCATGTATAGGCGGCGCGGGGCACAGAGGTTGCAATAGTGGGGATGCGCGCCTCATGCCAACCGATGCCAGTGTTTAATATTGTGGCCCCAGCGGCTGCGATTTCTTGGCCAAGCTGGATAACTTCTTCGATTGTGGATCCACCATCCACAAGGTCGATCATCGATAACCGGTAGATGATGATGAAGTCTGTGCCCACCGCTTCGCGGACTTGGCGTACAATCTCAACTGCTAAACGAATGCGGTTTTCATAGCTGCCACCCCAAGAATCGCCGCGATGATTGGTGCGTAGGGCAATGAATTGATTTAGTAAATATCCTTCTGATCCCATGATTTCAACACCGTCGTAACCGGCGGATTGCGCGAGGGTGGCGGCGCGAACAAAATCGGATATTTGCTTTTGAATGCCCGCTTCGTCCAACTCTTTAGGTTTCACAAAGTTGATGGGCGCCTGAAGAGCAGACGGGGCCACGGCATTGAGATTATAGGCATATCGGCCCGTATGCAAAATTTGCATGGCAATCTTACCACCGGCGGCATGCACTGCATCTGTAACAATATGGTGTTCGGCGGCCTCTTCTGGCGTGGTCATGATGGCAGCACCTGTTCCGACGCCGCCTTCGGCATTGGGACCAATCCCACCTGTAACAATTAAAGCCACGCCGCCAGCTGCACGTTCCGCATAAAAGGCAGCCATGCGCTCAAAACCATTTTCGGCCTCTTCCAAACCAAGGTGCATTGAGCCCATCACGACGCGGTTCTTAAGTTGGGTGAAGCCCAAATCAAGGGGCTGGAATAGATGCGGGTAGGGATGAGTCGTCATGAAAAACCTCAATTCAAAAGTATAGAGCCCAATTCATTGGGTTTGAGGCCGTATTGCAAGCCTTCCGTCACGGAAATACGCCAATTCATTGTGCCTCAAGCAAGCCCGCTTCTGTCAAAACCTTACGAGCAGACCTGAAACATTCGAGCGATTGTGGCACGCCACAATAAATGCCGATCACATGGATTATTGCACGAATTTCTTCGACCGTTACGCCGTTATTTAGGGCACCTTTGCAATGCAATTCCCATTCATGCATCTTGCCTAAGGCCCCAATCATTGACAAATTCATCATGGATCTGGTCTTGGCATCTATGACATCATCGCCCCAGCCAAAGCCCCAGCACCAAGCGGTCATGGCCTCTTGGAACGGCCGTGTGAAGTCATCTGCCGCGGCAAGGTTGTTGGTGACATAGTCCGCGCCCAGGGTGGCTTTGCGTAGGTCTAACCCTTTTAAAAACAGGTCTTCGTCAAATGTGCTCATAGTTTATCCTTACGTGATGGGTTGAAACTCAGTTTGCACGAATTTGCCGGGCACCACACGGCTTTTTTCATATTTTATTTTTATGCGCCCGGATTTTGTGGGGCCACTAGATATGTTCATTTTGTCCGCCATTGGATAGCTTAAGCGCAACTTAAGAGGCATCGCATGATACATCCCCTGTACGACCAAGCCCTAAAGGCATTTTTAGCTGGTGTTGCGGCTGCTGATCCCGCGGAAGCCGTTAGCAGGGCCTTACCGACATTTGAGCAAGCGCCGACCTTGATTGCAGTGGGTAAGGCTGCGGTCAGCATGGCGCGTATGGCCCAGTCAATATTGGGGGCTCTGCCGGAGGTATTGGTTGTGACCAATCCGGAAAATGTGATTAATATAAAAGGCGCACAGGTGTTCGCAGCAGCCCATCCAATTCCGGATCAAATAGGATTGCAGGCCAGTCAAGCCGTGATAGCGGCGCTAAAAAGAGCAGCAAAAGCTGAACAACCGGTGCTCTGCCTGATCTCGGGGGGAGGCTCGGCGTTATTGCCCGCGCCTACAGCCGGGATTTCTTTGCAAGATAAGATGGACCTGAACGCGCTTTTGCTGGCGAGTGGTGCTGATATTGAGGTGATGAACCTTATTCGCCAACAGCTTTCAGCTCTCAAAGGCGGGGGCATGCTGCGCTATGCGGCGCCAAGTGCGGTGACTGCTTTGATCCTGTCGGATGTGATTGGTGATGATTTACGTGCTGTGGCCAGCGGGCCCACAGTCTCGCCTATAGGCACGCGGGCGCAAGCGCGCGCGGCGCTTGAGGGTTTGGGACTTTGGGCCGGTGTTCCCGTTGGGGTGAGATTGGCCTTGGAACAGGCAGATGAGATCATCGACTTGCCTAAGGCCACAAATATTCTGATCGGCTCTAATGGCATCAGTTTGGCGGCCATGGCAGGTTATCTGCCGTTGGCTCAGGTGCATAAACGGCCTTTGGTGGGCGATGTTGCCGAGGCTGCGGCGCGCGTGGTGGCCGCGGGGCCTGGGACCCATCTGTTTGGCGGTGAAACGACGGTTAAACTGACGGGCACTGGACGGGGTGGGCGCAATCAGGAACTGGCATTGCGCGTGGCGTTGTTGGCTGACCAAGAGGGCTGGCAGGGGCCTTGGCTGTATTTGCAAGCGGGCACCGATGGTCGGGATGGCCCTACGGATGCGGCTGGCGGGGTGGTGTGTGAGAGCAGTATCGCCTCATTGCGCGGTGCTGGAGTTAATCCTGAGAAACGGCTGACCAATAATGATTCCTATCCGGCACTGGCTGCGGCTGGCGCTTTGCTGATCACAGGTGGCACCGGCACCAATGTGGCTGACCTTGGAATTTTGATCCGACCGTGATTTGTTAGAGCCAAGGCCGAGCGGATCAATCACAATCCCATACTGAAACTCAAATTAGAAACAGGACAAAATGATGCGTGTTTATCTATCTGGCGAAATTCATACTGACTGGCGGGACCAGATCATTGCTGCTTGTGTCGACCTGACTGTGACATTTGATGGCCCCGTCACCGATCATGCTGCTAGCGATGATTGTGGCGTGGCGATTTTAGGCGCGGAGGCTGATAAGTTTTGGTATGATCGCAAGGGTGCTCAGCTCAACGCTATTCGCACCCGCAACGGGATTGAGCAGGCGGATGTAATTGTGGTGCGCTTTGGTGAGAAATACAAACAATGGAACGCGGCTTTTGACGCGGGCTATGCCGTCGCTTTGGGCAAGGCTCTGATTGTTATGCATGGGGCCGATAATCAGCATGCTTTGAAAGAAGTCGATGCGTCGGCTCTTGTGGTGGCTGAAACCCCGCAACAGGTGGCCGCGGCATTGCGCTATGTCATGACTGGCACTTTGCCTGGTTAAGTTTGTCCCCATTCCAGATCCTTAGTCGATGCGGGGAGGCAGGAAATGGCCCATGATATTCATCAACAAGAAAACCAACTGGTATCAAGAGAGGCGCAGACCTTGGGGTCTTATGATTTTCACCATTGCTGGCGCGCTGTTTCTAGGCCTTTGGATACACGGACATTTGGTGTACATAACGGGTGCATTTATGGCGTTGGTAATGGCAAATGGTGCAGGCCTCGCCTCTGGTACGGTCCATCTATTATTTATATTTTGGTTCTTGTTTAAGCAAATTTTGACCTGCGTCTCAGGGGTCTATGGCGGATTTTTTTCCAAACAGGACTAAAGGTGGCACCACTTCAAGCGGTTTGCCATTGTGTTTGCGACATGCTTTGTCATTCAAGTCGGACTTTTGGCTTGGTTCTTTCAGACCTGAACGGCGCCATCAAAACGTTCTGCAGGCCTAAAGCCCGTTTTGCCCTTCCGCTGTTGGATCGATTGGATCGGGCTTTGCAAATACTGCCGCATAGATCACACGCAGACCACGGCTCACATAGTCTTGAGCCATGAAAATCGCCGGCACAGTGAGCACGATGATGACTGTGCCAAACAGCACGCCATAGCCAATTGACACCGCCAAGGGGATCAAAAATTGCGCTTGCAGGGAGGTTTCCATGATCAGTGGGTAAACTCCCAAAAATGTGGTGAGTGATGTTAGCAATATGGGTCTAAAGCGTTGCTTGGTGCCTAAAATCACCGCCTCACGCACAGCAATGCCATTTTTGATATGCTCATTGAATACATCCACCATTACCAGCGAGTTGTTGATGACAACCCCGGCCAAACCGATGATTCCAAAGATCGACAGGATTGTAAGGGGGATGCCCATGATGTAATGGCCGGTCACAGCGCCAATCAGGCCGAGGGGGATGGCGGACATGACCACAATGGGCTGCACATAGGAGCGAAACACCAAGGCCAACAGAGCAAAGATTATGAACAGAGCGATGCCCAAGGCCTGACCAAGCGCCGCTTGCGCATCCGATTGTTGACGCTGCTCGCCGCCAGATGTGATAATCAAATTACTGTACTTTGCAGTCAACGCCGGCAAAATATCCACCTCAATCAAGGCGTTTACCTCCGAACTTGTGGCCACTGCCAGATCCAGATCTGCGGTCAAGGTGGTAACTTGCCGGCCATTGCGGCGCAAAATTTGCGCAGGTGCTTGACCTTCTTCAATCTTAGCTACAGTTCCGAGCGGAATTTGGTCGCCGCTGGGGGCCGTGATCCATGTGGAGAGCAGGTCTGACAGGCTGTTGCGCTCGTCTTTGGGGTAGCGCACCATCACGGCTACATTATCCGCTCCACGCTGCACGCTTGTGGCTTCAAGTCCAAAAAAGCCAGCCCGGGTTTGATTAGCCAATTCAGACAGGGTAACACCATAGAGGCGGGCTTCCTCACGCAGGGCTAAGCGGTATTCTAATCGACCTGCCGAATTGTCGTCCTTAATCGAGAATAGGCCAGGAATTTGACGCAGACCTTCGCGTAGTTCCGTCACAACGGGCGTGATATCTTGACCATCTGGAAGCGACATTTCAATTGCCACAGCATCGCCTGCGCCGATCAGCTCGGCTGATACAGTCAGAGATTTGACCGAGGCCACAAGGCCAATTTCGGTACGCCATGCAGTTTCAAATTCCGTTGTCTCCCAGTCGCGTGACGTTGGATCAGTAATCTGCACGACGACATTTGCAATTGTCGCTCCGCCAGCGGCGTCGCCACCACTTGGTCCACCTGCGGCCACACCTTGGCCCACGACCATATTGACACCGACCACAACCTTAGGAGCCGATTGGGGAAGTTTGGCTTGCAACAAAGCCCCGGCCCGTTGGGCGGCATCGCGCACATCTTCGGCAACTTGTTGGGTCATCTCAAAGGTCGTACCATCGTTCATCTCAATGCTGGCGGTTACAAAATCACCGTCAATTGAGGGAAAGAAGTTAAACTTTACGTAGCCAAAAGACAAAAGCCCCACGGTCATGATCATCAGCGCCACAGACGCGGCCATTGGGATTAAGATTGCAAAGCCATTCGTTGTAAACCGCAACACTGCATCGAGCGGTACTCGGATGAACCACTGCAGAAATCCATCGACCACCGCACGCACGACGTTCAACGCGCGAAAGACGAGATTGGGGCGAAAGTTTGGTGAGACGTCCAGATTTGACAGATTGCGCGGCAAAATCAAAAGCGCCTGCACCAGAGAAAGGCTCAATACTACCATCACCACAATCGGGATGTCCGTTAGAAATTTTCCCAATACTCCGGGCAGTTGGGTGAGGGGCCAGAAGGCTACGATTGTTGTAAGGGCCGAAAAAATCACAGGGACCGCAATCCGTTGCGTACCTTTGACGGCGGCTTGTAAGGCCGTCATCCCTTTTACGCTATTGGTATAGATGTTTTCGCTCACCACAATCGCGTTATCCACCACTATACCGATGGCCAAAATAAATCCAAATAGAGAGATCATATTGATCGACATCCCGAGCGCACCCATGATGGCGAAGGTAGCGGTAAACGATACGCCAATGCCCACGGCGGACCAAAAGGCCAGTCGAATATCCAAAAATAGCGCCAAGCAGAGGATCACCAAAACTAGGCCGATGGCCGCATTATTAATCAAAAGATCAATGCGGTCTTGCAGGTTGGTCGCTTCATTTTGCCAAATTGTGGTATCAATACCGTCCTCAAGACTGGGGCGGAATCTAGTATCAAGGTAGGTAATCGCATCATCAACGATGGTCAAAACCTGTTCGTCGCCCACTCGAAATACATTGATGGAGACGGCGTTTTCGCCGTTGAAATTTGCCGAAAGATCTGTATCTTCAAAGCCATCAATCACCCGTGCGATATCACGTAGATAGACTCGACCACCGTCAGGATTGGTACGGATGATGATGTTTTCAAAATCGCTTTGCGTATAGTTGCGGCCCGTGGTGCGGATGGGGATTGCCACAGTGTTGGTTTTGATTGAACCTCCGGGTAATTCCAGCGAACTTTGCTCAATCACGCGGGCAACCTCGGCCATGGTGATCCCATAGGCGCGCAAGGTGTCGCGCGACACTTCAATTGAAATTTCATAGTCGCGGGTGCTGCCAATCTCGACATAAGAAATCGAGTCCAAGGCCACCAGCTCGTCTTTCAAACGCTCCGCTTCTTCTTTGAGAACAGCCTCCGTGGCATCTCCATGCAGGGCAATCTCCAAAACCCTTGAATTGTTATTGGCCTGTAAAACAGATGGTTCATCGGCATCAACTGGAAATACATTGATGCGATCAACTTCGGTTTTGATCTCGTCCAGCTTGGCCTTGATATCTTCACCGCGCAGGAAGGACACGTTCACACTGCCGCGTCCCTCGCTGATTGTGGCTGTGATGCTGTCGATGCCATCAATGCTGGACAGTTGGTCTTCTATTGGGCGTACGATGCTGTCTTGAATTTCGACGGGAGAGGCGCCGGGATAGCCAACACTCACGCTTACCGAATCTAAGGTGAAATCCGGAAAGGTTTTCTGCGGCATTTGAATGGCGCTCATAACACCCAAAACCACCACAAATATTGTGATCAGATTTGAGGCGACCGGATGTTCTGTCATCCATTTAATGATGCTATTCATCTTCTGCTTGCTCCGATGCGGTTGGAGCGGTCGTAACCTTATCTCTAACGTCGCGCAGCTGCATGCCCTCTTGGACCGTCGACAGCGCTGTGGTAATCAGCCGGGATTGCGTCGGCAGAGGGTTGATTTTGACGTAGGACGTTTCCCCGTCCACATGGATCAACTCGGCTGGAATAATGCTTAAAATACTCGCATCTGGATCAGAGTTGTCAAATAGCCACAGATATTTGCCCCCGCGCAGTGCGGTTGACGGGATCGGGTAGGTGCTCTTGGGGCGAATGCCTTGGATTACTACTTTGGCGAATGAGTTGATCAGGGCTGGTGGGGCGCCTGAGGCTAAGATTTCGCCACCTTGAGCGCCAATGGCTGTGCCATCATCCAGCTCAACTGTTACGGTCAGTGTCCGGGTACGTACATCAAGATTCGGTGCCACCCGCGACACATGTGCGGCCCAAAGGAAGGTTTTCCCAGCAAATTGGACAGTCACACTGGCGGCTGTGGGCGCACCTGCAAATAAGCCCGGAACCAGGGCTGCATCGGCTTCGCGCACGGCAACGTCAAGTTCCATACGATCTTGGGTGAAAATCTCAGCAATTGATTGCCCTCCAATTACGACAGTGCCAATTTCGACTGATTTCGAGAGCACTGCTCCATCAAAAGGCGCCACTACGATTTTGCGTTCCAGAGCAACTTCTGCTGATTTTTTTCCCGCCTTCAAACTGTTTAGGCTCGCGTCGAGTTCTGCTTGCTTGCTGCGTACCTGGTCCAACACTGCTTGGCTGGCAATCTCCCTAGCCCTCAGGGATTCGGTACGTTGTAGTAAAATAGAGTTAAGATCCAAACGGGCCTGTGTTCCTTCTATATTTGCGATAGTTTGTGTCAAGCTGGCGCGCTCAGCGCTGTCATCGAGCCTGACCAAGATATCACCCTGTTTAAAAATACCGCGTTCGGTGATTGCAGGGTGTAGACCTATTACCTGACCACCAACTTGGCTGGCCAAATTGGCAATACGGAAAGGCCGCACAAAGCCTTCACCACGAATGGGCAGTGGGGTTGCGATGGCCTCAAGGTCAATGGTTTTCACCAAGGTCACGGGGCGGACTACGGGTGCTGCCTCTACGATTGAACGATTTTTACCTAGATAATTAAAACCTGTGATGCCACCAAAAATAACGCCACCAGCAATCGCGATCCAAAAGACTTCACGAAGTCCTACACCAATGTATCCTAAAACTTTTTTCAACTTACCCTCGTGAATTAAATTATATGTTGCTGCGACGCGTGTTACTTGACCAAGGCGCCTCGAGATTTTTCAGACCAAGTTGGTAATTCAATTGTATTTTATACGATATTTGTCGGCAAATAGATCACTTTCTCCCGGCAGGAAAGCCTAAGAATGCTCTCTCTGAGCGTCTACGAAATTAAATTCTCCCCATAAAGCCAATCATTGCGCCGTTGCACCAACCCGGGGGCGAATTTTCCTGCAACCCATATTGGGACATAAGAGAAGAGTTGCGCGGGTAGGGTGGATTTGTGAAACAACTTCAAATTTTGCGCGGACACCTGTTGCACCCGTGCCGTGCGTTTGATGCGTTGGTCGAAATATGCAGAACAGGCTGATGGGATGCCCTTGTGATTGGCTGTGAGGCACTGGGTCAATACATAAGCATCCTCGATGGATTGCACTGCCCCCTGCGCCATTGAAGGCAGCATTGGATGGGCGGAATCTCCGAGTAAGACCACATGTTTCTCATGCCATTGGGGCAGGGGCGCACGGTCAAAAAGTCCCCATTTGTGCAGAGTGTCAGCTTCTTGTATCACCGCCAAAATGCGTGGATCCCAACCTTGAAAATCAGACAGAGCACCTTTCTTTGCCCCTTCGGTTTTCCAGTTTTCTTGTTGCCAATTCGTCTGTTCAACAATGCCGACAAAATTGACCACAGTCCCGGCCCGCACGCGAGTAGTCACGGCGTGTTTGTGGCGACCAGCCCAAATGCAGCCTGTGGGTGGTGGTGCCAGATCCCCCAAACGTGCGACAGGCACCAAGGCCCGCCAAGCGATATTGCCGGTGAAACGCGGAACATCGGGACCGAGCATTTGACGGCGAATTGCGGAGTGGATGCCATCCGCCCCAATCACCAAATTTCCAGATACAACACTATTGTCCGCCAAAACAACGTCAGCACCTTCTTCGGTTTGCCTGTAGCTGGTCACCTTAGCACCGGTTTGAAGGGCATTGCCCTGAAGCTCCGACAGTCGCGCGGAGAGGGCTGCAATCAAATCTACCCGGTGAATTTGAATGTAACGCGCGCCCCAGCGATGCGTGGCCACGGCTTTTATCGGCAGATCGAGCAGCCTGCGCCCTGATATGCCCATGCGAATTTCGATGGACTCAGGCTCAAAAAGATCAACCTCTAGCTGGGGCATGACCCCAATTTTGTCAAGGATTTTGACGCCGTTGGGGCTGATTTGCAAACCAGCCCCAATTTCAGAAATTTTGGCAGCTTGTTCGAGTACCCGCACCCGCCAGCCCATCAAGCTCAAGCAAATGGCGGCGCTTAAACCGCCTATGCCGCCACCGACGATTATTGCTTTGGGGCTCATGACCTGTCTCCTTTGGGTCGAGCGTGAATTTGGGCGCCTCTGTCTTGAGCCATGTTTTACTAGATTTGCCAAGGCCCCAGAGGTGTCTTTCTGTGCGAATGACCTTG
>TARA_B110000503_G_scaffold133164_1_pt1 | contig 40326 bp, 22 predicted proteins | sample TARA_B110000503 | Tara Oceans TARA_B110000503 (sample SAMEA4397472) | marine metagenome | biome: Polar Biome; feature: [SRF] surface water layer (ENVO:00010504); material: water (ENVO:00002006), including particulate matter (ENVO:01000060) such as... | depth 5 m | reverse complement strand
CGCGAGTACCCCAAGTGTCAATACTTGTAAACAATTTAAATTGTTTAATCTTGTTTGTTTCTAACAAACTATTCACCCGATTGGTAAACTTTTCTAACTGTTTAGGTTTGCCACCAAGATTGCTGTTTACATTAAGTTCAAGGTGCGGTTTAGGATCGGCGTCTAGCATATCAAACAAGCGATATGTGCTTTGTTGAATAGTAGGTTCACCGCCGGTGATGCGTAAAATGTGTAAGTCATTGCTAAGTTCTGGCCACCATTTCCAAAACGCATCTAAATACGGATTGTTATCTTCTTCAAAGATTTTAAACCAATCAATGTCACAACGATGATTCTTAACCATGTTGTAAGGACCGTGCTGCTTAATCTCGTTGTGATATCTGCTGCTGGCTTTTGGATGACAATATCCGCAACGGAAGTTACATTCATTACCAAACGAAACTTCCAAATATTCTGGATTAACATTGTATGCTGCTCCGTGATCTTTAACCGCTTGTAAACGCTTTTTAAAGAAAATAGTTTGGTTGCGCTGTTTACGATCACTAATGTAATCGCTACCCATTGCTTCAATCTTCCAGCAATAATTACACCCACTAGGCTGTTCTCCTCGCATCATAGCAGCACGTTCTTCAATCTTTTGTGCTGTGTTGTGAATAGCACTAGGGTTTTCTAGTAACGGTGCTGTGTCAATCTTGTGTGGTGCTGGATGATAACAACTGTGCGTTTCACCAGTTTGAAAATAAATGTTAGCGTGATACCATTTAGCAAGACAAAACGTAGGAGAAATTTCCTTTGTTATTTCGTCGATACGTTTAATTTCTTCGCTTTCGCTACGTTCCATTTATTACTCTCTATCTAAAAATTGATTACTATTATCGCGGGCCGGATTTTGGTATACTTCTTTGAAGAACTTACTGCCACCAGCATCTAATGGTAGTACTCCAATAGGAAGATCAAGTTCGTACTTGAGTGTTTCGCCAATTGCGTCAATTTCGTCCAACAAGTTTTCTTCAGTTACTTCTATATTATTCCAATAGTTGTTAAGCCAATCAAAGTCACGAACATTAACAAAATCCCATTCTGTACACATTGTTTTGTACAACCCTTCGCGAGCACCATATATTGCCCATGTGCCGTTTTCTACATCAGCCCCGACCATTAACCAGATGTACAAACGATGTAAGTTTTTCCAATGATTGTTTTTAAAGTCTTCTACGCTAACACGCATGCCTCTATCAAGTGCCATTTTAACACCTTCACGAAACCCAGCACGCCATGCTTGTTGCGGTGTAGCATTATTGTAGATGTCACTAAATGTGCCATTCATTTGAATATATTCAGTGTTCCAACAAAAGTCTACTTGAGCATGTACATTATCAGGATCTGCGTTTTCATGTGTACGCATGTCTAATACATATTGTTTAGGCCAGCACTTGAGTCCGCCATTGCCATACATAAGATTGTTAATTTGATTACAAGCAGTCCAGCTAATAACCTTGTTGTTTAAATCAACATGTTCTTCAAAGTTCATTGTTTGCTGTAAAAAGTTATCACGAATTCTGTTATCGCCGTCAACAGTAATAAATCGATCAGTTTCGCTGATTTTTGCGCAGGCTTTATGAGCGCTGTCGCTGCCTTTAACTCCGTGTACACGTTTTGCCCAAGGAACCTTTTTACACAAGTCAGCATAATTTTGTTCTGCGTTTGGTTCATCGTAGCTGAGATAAATAATATCACAGTCTACTACTCTAAATGTTTTACTCATTTATAACCTCATGAAGATATGTTGAAAACTTACGTGTAGTATATATTGAGATTGGAGATAAGTCAAACTCAAACTTGTATTCAAACGGAATAGAATAAGTTTCGTCAAACTTTAACATTCTATACAAAATGTTTGGATCATATTTTTTTGTAATACTATACGACTGTGCTATTACGTTTGTATTAATTTTATCATTTTCTAATTTTTGTAAAAATTGTTTGTCAACAACTAATCTCCAGCACTTGCTTTTCATATCTTGTACAATAGTAAGTTCTCGATCTGTATCGACCTTACTTGGAATTTCGTGAAGAAACGAACCAAGCATCTGGTCGTTATTAGATTGAACTACTGACTTTAACTTGTATGCTTTATCTAAGAAATCATATTCAACACGATAGTTTATTAGAAGTTCCGACCCTTCAATAAGACCCTTTACATTTTCAAACTCTACATTTATTGCGTCAAATCGATCATCTTTTTCTTTAGAGATTTTTTCTATTTGCCCAGAATCATTGTAATGTACATATCTGCTACTGTTAACTTTAAACATATTAAATTCCTAAATGCTTTTCGTAAATTTTTAAAATCCGTTGATTAACAAAATCTTTTTCAGTATAATGAAAAATTCCGTTTTGCGTATAGTTGCCTATTTTTAATGTTAAGTCTTCGCTAAAATAAACACCAACTCTGTTTTGCCATCTGTCAGTAAAGTTTTGACTCCAATTTTGTATCTTGGGTTTCATATGTACAAAACTTGGATACTTTACATTAGGGTTAGTAATAAGATTTTCGCAATCCATTATTTTAGCAGTAATAGCAGCACTGAGATCTATGCTACATGTTTTTTGATAAATTTTTCCGCCGGCATGTGTTTTGTAGAATTGTTGCCAGTTATTTGTAATCATTTCAAGCCATTTATAAAACTCATGCGGTAGTTCTGTTTTTTTAAACCAATGTACTCCGGAATATAAGTTTGGAAGATTAAACTTTGTAAATGCTTTACGATAATAATCGCTAGTTACTAGCTCACCTCTATATGTATAAACGTTACTTGTAAAGAAAAGATCGTAGTTGCGTAAAAAGTCAAACCACGCACCAATATCTTGTAATATTAACATGTCGGTATCTATTACAAGTGTTTCGTCATAAGGAATAGCATGATATATTTTCCAACGATTGTGTATCTTCCAATCTTCATCTGCTGCATGATCTCCCCAAGGAATCTCTACAATATGATCAAACAACTGCTTGTACTTTGTAGGAACAGGATCATTTGTAATAAGACAAATACTAGCGGTGTTATTAGTAGCACGTATGCTCATGGCTGCTAAACATGATTGTGTTACATAATCAAAATCGCTATTTTGAGCAAGCATTGTAAAGTTATTAGTTGTCAATTGCTCTCTCCAAACTAAATTTATTCATTATATGTACATTACTACCTTTTATTTTTACCCCTAAATATTCTCCAAGTCGATTTGGTTTCTCGACTAATACAGATATTTCATCATCCGTTATATTATGTAATACATCTTTGTCAGTGGTATAAAACTTCTTACCTGGCAATGTTCCAGCAAAGTTACCCGACTGGTACCCGTTCATAATATGTACAGCAATACTAAAAGCAAAGTCGTTTCTAAAAACAGTTGTACTAAACTGATAGATACTACGATAATGAAGATAGTTATCTCTAATATGATTTATTAAATCAAAGAATATTTTATTTTGTTCAGTCTTTCTAAAGAAGAAAACCGTTGCCCAATAAAACTTCACACTAGTATCGCTGATAAATTCAAACTCAGGCGCCGATTGTATTGCGCCAACATGGATAGCATTTGTGTACAACAATAAATCCTTTTGTTGTACAAAACAATTTAATAAAATATCATTACTAATGATATAGTCAGTGTCCATTACAAGTGTTTCATCGTACGGTGTTAATTCATACGCAGTAGCTCTATTACCATTTTGAAAGGACAATACTCTATGAGAAAGGGTACCATCATAGTATCTCTTATTTGAATATTGATTAATTACAGTATTGGTTACAATAATTTTATCAAACGCATCAAGATATTGTGGAAACTTATTTTTAATATCAACGTCAGTGACAATGCTTGTGGGCAAGTTCATGTACTTGCGAATACGTAAAGCAAGGTAATACGCTTGCTTTACATAGTTAATCATTCCATTGTTGCTGGCAAAAAGTACAACGCCTTGACTCATAAATTCATTATACTTTCAACTGAACGATTACTTTTAAGTTTGTTATATTCAGTAAGATACTTATTAGATGCCGAAAAGTATTTGTTAAGCAATTCAGAAGAATATTTTTCTAAATCTGTAATTTCAATTGGAATGTCGTTGTCATCAATTAAAATAATATCAATTTGTCCCATTGATAATAGATTTTGACAAAAGCTAATAAGCTGTTGTGTAACTGTAAACTGTCCGCCGTTATGATAATAAACAAGATTTTCTTGGTATTGTTCTTTTAGTAAGCGTTTCTGATTGTTTAATGTAAACATATAGTTACTAATATCTAGTGCTTTTTCTAAGCGTTCGTCCATGGAGATCTCCTGTTATTACACTAGTATATAACAGATTTTTTATATTGTCAATGGAAGTTTGGAATTATTGTAAAGCAGCGTTAATTGAGCCAACTGGCGGAACTTGACTAATAGCATTATAAGTTGTGCTAGAGATTACAAAATCACTTGACGGTGTATATGTGCGGACGTTGCTAATTACTGTACCAGTTACGCCTTCGTCAATTGCGCCAGGAAGATAATTTTCGACCTGTCCGCCGGTTCCTGTATCACCGTCATCAAATTCTATTTGAAAAATTAATTGTGTAGCAGTAGCAAATGCGTTGTTAGTACTTGCTTTAACTCTATAATAGTTGTTGGCATAAATGCTTGTTACAGGTACACTACCTGTATTACCACCTGATACTCCACCACCTTGTTTTTCAAAAATAACAGTAGTAGGAGAGGTTCCGGTACTAATAGTTGCTATCAAACTGCCAGTTCCGGTTCCTGGGCTAACTGATTCTGTACGCCAATTTCCATTTTTACGTCCAAAACGTATAGTACCCATTGCTGCTAATATGCGAGCCCAGTCCCAATCTTTAGTATTAGCAGTACCGCTTGTACCGCTTGATAAGTTAGCATCAAAACGTATTTCGCCGCCTGCTGTTAAAAAGTATAAAAAGTTATTATGTGTACCAAAGTCTACAGTCACTCTGTGTATAATTGTAGAAGGAAGATTACTAGCACTGCCCCAAGCATTAGTTCGTGTACTACTACAACTAGTAGCACCCGATGTTCTTAAAAGGTCAGTATCAAAACTACTACTTGGAAACTCAGTAGTAGCAAGATTAAATGCTAATAAAGCATTTGCCATAGTAGTAAAATCTGTAATATCTTGATAATCAACAGAGTCAGTTTGAGCAGCAAAGTCGGCCGGAACAACTGTTGTATTAACAGATCCAAACTGATGAACATACCCGGATTGTATATCTAGAAATAAATCAAACATTTGTTGTTGTGTAACGCTGTCACTTACACCAACAGCGCCGCCGCCTGTAACGATACTACTTGAAAAACTCTTACCATATCCTGATGTAGTAGTACTAGTAGTAAGACCATGCTGTGTCCATACGGCAAAATTTCCAACTCTCGCGGCAATAGATTGTCTAATATTATTATATTCTAATGCCGTAATTGGATCTAAAGCTGCCATATATCTTTCCTAGTTTAACTGTATTATATTATACTTACTTATTAGTGTCAACTGATATCTGATATCTTTTGATACGCAGGCGACGGATTAGAAACATATATACCAGTTGCTCTATACTGATTAACCGAACTTACCATTTCACCGTTAACTCTTTCATCAGCGCCGCCGATGCCGTTTGCGTCATCCTGGAATCTAACTTGAAATCTAATTTTACTGTCATTGTCTAATTTTGCTTTAATCACATACGAATTGTCAGTGTATGTAGCACTACCAGTTTTAGTAAACACAGTTTGATATGTTGTTGTTAAATCTAAGTTTCCAAGTGTACTAGTAATACTTCCGTTAGTTGTTGATGTATAACCAAATCTCACTGTACCCATAGCAGATAACATTGCTACCCAGTTTACAGTTTTAGCATAGTTTGGATCGGCAGGATTACTAGTTCCGGCATTTAATACTGCTGAAAATCTTATTTCTCCGCCAGCATTAAAAAATCCACGTCTTGCGTTTGGAGTTGAAAAGGTAACTGTAAATTCATGTGTTAAGAATTGCGGATCAGCTGAACCACCCCAAAGGTATCCTTGAGGTCTAGTACTATTAATACCAGATGCTTCTAAGTCAGCATAATCAGCATCAACAGTAAAACGATTTGTTTCCAAGTCAACAATTAACGTTTCGTAGGCAGCAAATAAGTCTTCGTTAATGTCTGCTGCTACTATTACAATAGCAATAGTACTAGGCAATACACCATATATATGAACATACACATCTCTAAAATCAGCAAATAATTTATTCATGTCACCTGCTTCTACTTCGCGTGTTCCAACAATAACAGCACTACTAGCTACAGTTTCATTATAACCTTTGTCACCACTACCAGACCCAAGCAACGCAGCAATGCGTCCTTGTATATTGTTGTATCTAGCAGCAGAAATTATTTGATTTACCATGACATTATCCTATTATATGCTACTATTTATACTTTTAAGACGCATTCAACTAACTTCTCGTCTAAGCTACCATTTGTTTCTAACGCAATACCTACTAATGCTCTTGTTGCTATAGTTGATGCTACACCATTCTCCCATGCGTACACCGATTGGCCTTTGTTTACAACGCCTGATACTCTTACCGGAACACGACCTTTAAGGCCAATGTATTGTCCATCAATTTCACTATTCATCATAAACGCAGGTTCTAAACTAATAACTCCAATACACAAATCCGAACTACTTGCCGGTTTTGCTTCTGCGTCTAAGGTGTCACCTGCTACTGTCATACATGTTCCAACAGCGTGTTCTTCCGCAGTTGTATATTTTTCAGCAAGATCGGCATAACGTGCTTTAGTAGCAGTACCATTAAATAAGGTTGCTGTTAAGTTACCACTACTGTCGCGGGCGGCAATAGTATTTGCTGTAGCAGTTGTAGCAGCAGATCGACCGGTGCCGCTTACAGTAACTAATCCAGCTTGTGATGCTATACCACTAAACGTATCAGCATGTACAGTTGCCCATTTCAACGCAGATGTACCTAAATTATAAAGCGAGTTTGCTGATGGTATAATACCAGCATTTGTTGCGTCACTATTTTTTATACTAGCAATGTGTGTAGCAGTGCCTGCTGATCTAGCAGCAGCAAATTGTATTTCATTTCCTTGTACGTTACCAAGATAGCCTACTGTGCCACCAGTAACTTTAAGTTGTAAATCATTTGAGTTACCAATTGTTAAACCGTTGTCATTTGCTCTAACAGCAACAACAGTAGCGCCACCATCTGCTGCTTCAGTTAGAGTTATTACTCTGCTACCGTCGATTGACAAATATGCGCCAGCACTTACGCCATTAAGTTTTAACGCATCGCTTGCTGTACCCCATATTACTGGTGATCCTACGCCGCCTGCGCCAGTTGTTACACCAGTAGTAGAATTAGTATCTACTAATGTGATACCCTTTTTAATTTTTGTAAAGCCAGTTAAGGTAGGCACACTTGCTGCCTGTGTCGCATTTAATGTAAATTCAGCATTACTAATAATGTAAAGTGGAGTGTCGTTGATAAGAGCAATAATTATACTTTTACTACTTGACGCATCATCAACTACTGTAGATGAAAGCATTTGAGTAGTACCGTCGCCTGCTGATTGAGGACCAACAAGAATAAATTCACCAGTAGCAGTTTTAGCATATAACTGGTTAGCAGTAGTATTGTACCACAAGTCGCCTTCGTTTAACCCTACTGGTTCTGTAGCTGCGACTTCAGCACCGCCGGCATTTTTCCAAGCACTGCCTGTATAAAATTTCAATTTGTTTGTACCAGCGTCAAACCATACTTGGCCACTAAGTGCCTTTGTAGGAGCGGATGTTCCAGCAAAGTGTTCTAACAAATGAAGCATATTTTCATTTTGTGCTTCGCCGTATCCATTGTAGTTTTTACCAACAAGTTTAATGTCAGTTGTTTGATCAAGTGTACCATCTTCAACAGTAACTAATTGTGTACCGTTAAATCTATTAATAATGTATGCCATTTTTGCTCCTCGTGCTTACTAGTATTTATCTTAAACCGCAGATGCTGTGGTTGACTGCCATGTCCAAAGTCCGGCAACAACTTTGAATATTATTATACTACGTGCTACAGTTAAAGTAACACTTACGCCGGTAGGATCACTTATTGATAAGTCTACTAACACACTTTGGTTTTGAACACCAGCACTATCAACTGCAACAAAACTTTTATTAAGTCCTGCGTTAACCGTAATAATACCTGTTGTAGCAGTTGTACTACTACCATAAATTTTAGCAACTGTACCATTAGCAGGCGTTACTGGAAATAACTCATCTAATATTGTTTGAACGTTGCCTTGTAGTGTTACGCCAGTGCCAAGTCCAGTAATATCAATCCCAAATACTTTTTCTAATGCGCCTATTTCGTCATCAACATAGCCTTTTGTTGCTACAACTTGATCGTCGTCTTCTGTTAGTAATGGATTAACTACTACTGCTCTAGCACTAACTGGAGTCTTAACATTGGTAATTTTGTGTTGAGTTACTAACGAAATATCACCACTGGTTTGTATCTCCCAGCCACCTAAGTCAACTGTAAGTCTGTTGTTATTGAAATTAAATTTGTCTACTGTTAATTCAGTTAACGTACCTACATTTGTTAAACTACTATTAACAACTGTACTGCCTAGTGTATTTCTATTTAGAAGAATAACGCCGTCAATACCAAACCATCCTAATGGTTCTTCTATATCTATATTTGTACTACTTGTCCACGCATTAGTAGCTTGTTTCCAAGTCCACGCTTTATCGTCGCCAGCAACACGAACAATTATACCAGCATCATCTGCTGCTGCTTCTGTTAGAAGTGTACTATCACTTGTAACACCAAGTTCAATTTGTTTATCTTCAACTCTAAGTGTAGCAACATCAAGACTTGTAGTAGCACCTTCAACTAACAAGTTTCCAGTTATACGCATATCACCTGTTAAATCAAGCGAGTAAGCAGGTGATGCGTTAAACATTCCTATTCTTTTAGCACTAGCATGAAACGTCATTGCGTTATATGTGCTTTCAGGACCATCTCTCATATTAATAAACAGATCGCTATTGGTTAGGTTGTTTTGTATAGTAGAGGTTGTACCGCTTATTCTAATTGTTAAATCGCTATCGTCTCCAATAACAATCCCGCCATCGTTTTTAAAGTTGATTATGCCAGTGGTTGTGTCCGATCCTGTAGCACTTAAGAAACTGTCTTTAGTATAAGTGTTACCAAGTTCATCTTCAATACGTAATGCTCTATCAGCAATCCCATTCCAACGATAGCCACTGTATACGCTGCTAATATTAAATCCTACTAATAAACTAGTAAAACCAGTAATTGCCGGGAAAGGAGTAAATGCTGCTTTAGAATGTATACCTACTAAACTACCACCAATATAATATTTAGAAATTATTTTATTTTGACCGGTTGTATCTTTTATAGTTTCAATAACATCGCCGGTAACAAGTTGAGTTTTTGTATATTTAGGACCAACTAATACTGTACCTGTTCCGTTGTAAAAAAACAGTTGATCTGTTGTTCCGTTAATAAAGACATCACCTTCAATTAAATTTGATGGTTGCGATGACGCATATATAGTACTGTCAGTACTTCTAAAAGTAGTACCGTCATAAATTTTCAATCTAGCTGATGCTGTATCATACCATAGTTGTCCTCTTAATGGATTACTAGGTGGAGCAGTATTACTAAATGTTTCTAATAATTTTATAAAATTCTCATTTATAAACTCACCAAACCCTTGATAATTTTTTCCAATCAATGTAAGATTAGTTGCGGTAGTGTTTATTTTACCATCAACTAGATCTACTAACAATGACCCGTCTGTTTTGTTTAGTTTATAACTCATTAGACTACTCCGTGATAGATGATAAAGTTAATAGCAGCAAATGGATTTGTAATATCTACTGCGTCATTAGCTGCTCCGTCAAGGATGCCGCCTGTTCTGGACAATCTAGTACCTGTACCTGCTGTATCTCCAGAACTTGCTGTAACTTCGGCTCCTGTAGCAGTTGCCGTTGTAGTAGCATAAAACTGTTCGTTTGCGCTACTTTTTAAATCGTGCTCGTGTTCTGGTAAGTTATCAAGTGTAAGTGTTATGTCTTCACTACCTGATACACCGCCCATTACGCCAGCAGCAGCCTTTGATATTCTATTTGCGCCGCCGGGTAGTCCTAAACCTACCGGCATACGACCTCTATAATCTGGTATTCTAAACAGCGTAGCCGGATCACTCGGTGTACCCCAATACCATGTTGTAGCATCTAAAGCGTCATACCCTAATAGTACTGCTAATGTGTTATATGTAGATAATGCTATTTCGTCACCGTCGCATATAAACCATCCAGTTGGTGCTGTAAAGCCTGGCCACATCATTATTGAGCCAATTTGGATTGTAGGAACAGTTGATATGATTTGCGCTGTTGTTGCTTTATACAATACGCCGGATCTGTTAACTAAAAACTCATCTGTGCTTTGTACTGTAGCAACACTACTTTTGTCATTAACAAAAGCAGGATTTAACGTGGATGTAAATGTTTTTGTGCTGCCGCCCGTTTGTCCATCAAAACTAAATCCGCCACTACTGATGTCTCCAGTAATTTGAAATGTAGTTGCTGTGTTAAGTTTAGCAGCAGAAGCAGAAGTTCCACTAATATTACCTGTAACGTTACCAGTAAGGTCTCCTGTTATTCTGTTAGCATACAAGCTATCATACGGATACACCGAACTACCAATACTTCTTATACCTGCTACATCTGGTAAAATATTTTGTGCTTGTAGTTGTCCTAATATGTTAGCACTCGAGCCAACCCAAAGTTGTTTAGCAACTCCTAGTCCACCTTTAATAATAGCACTGCCAGTACTTGGTCCTGCGCTGTCTGTAGTCGAATTAACTGTTACTGTGCCACTTGAAATAATGTTTCCAGTAACGTCTAGTGCTTCAGCAGGGTTTAGTTTGTTAATTCCTACTTTGCCATCGTTTGCTACTCTCATAGCAGTCAATGCTACGCCGCTGTTTGAAACTCTAAAATCTAATGAGCCGGTTCCTACTTGGTCAAGCACACTAGTAGTGCCTTCGCTTATAATCGATAATGTAGTCGGAACTCCTATTTCGATGCCAGAGTTATTTCTAATCTGTATAGGATAGTTTGTTAGGTTAGTTTCGTCTTTACGCATAAAGACATTACCTGCTACAACAGCACCACTAACTACTACATTTTCTGCTCTGTCCGCTACACCGTTTATTCTTGCGGCAGTTCCGCTTACGTTTGGACTCAAATTTAATCCAATCTTAATTGTGTTACCGCTATTCCAGCCGCCAATTGATGCTTTAAGATTAAACTGCGCCGACGATAAGATACTTACTGGAATGTTGTTTGAATAGTTTACAATAACCAATCTATTAACGTCGCTTGTATCAACTAAAGTTTCAGCCAATGCGCCGGTTTTTATGCCGTCACTGTATGTAGGTCCTACTAATATCCAGCCGCTGCCGCTGTAAAGATATAGTTGTGTATTAGTTGTATCAACCCAAAGATCGCCTACAACACTGTTGGTACTGTCTGGTTCAAACGTAGATTTTTTTAGGCCGCCTGCTGCGACCCAATTTGTGCCATCGTATATTTTAAGTTGATTAACACCAGCTGTAGTATCGTACCATAACTGACCTTCTACTGGATTACTAGGCGGATTTACATCAGCAAAGTTTTCCATTAAATGTAAAAAATTTGTTAATACGCTCGAACCATAATCCTGAAGGTTTCTACCAGGAAGTAACAAGCTAGTTTCTGTATTAATTGCGTTGTCTTCTACTGTAATGGTACCTTTGTTAGTATCATCGGTAAACGGAATCTCGTATGCCATTATACGTTACCTCCGCTAAGACTTTGTACTCTTACAGTGTAATCAATTTGTATTAATCTGTTTAATGACTTTTGTACTGGGTGGAAAATAACATGTGTTAGCAGTCTACCTGTTCCGGTTGAACTATAACCTTTTAGTCCTAGTTCATCAAAAACAAATTGCTGTTCAGTATCGCTGGCTGTATCAAACGCATCTTGTCCATCGGGTTCGCCGTAATCTAATAAACAACTTACAACGATGTCGGTATAGTTTGTACCGCTGATGTGTCTAGTTTCGGTCTTATTTCTAGTAGGATCAACATTGTTTACACTACGATCGTCAACAACTTTAGTATAAGTTTGATTATACAAACTAGCATTAGTACCAGTACTATTGGGTGTAAGGTAAGTAATAATCCCTGTAGGATCAACACTAGTACCGCCGTTACCAAATGCCATTTCGTAAATAAATCCTTGTCCGGCATTGCCTAGACTTTCAGCTAAACTAATGCTCATATTTTCATAATGAATTGCGTTACGCTTGTTCACAATAACTTCCCCAGATTCTGGGTTAAATATTTTAATGTGTCCTTCTACGTGAACTCCGGTTAATTCGTCAGTTTTTTTCATGTTACCTCACCTATACTGTATTTATCGCGCCAACGATATTGTTTTGTCCTTTATAAATCTTGCGATTTGATTGTTACTATCACTTATACTTTTGTTTAAATCATTCCAAGTTTTTCCAAGTTTTCTAACAATTTGTATTTTTATGTTATTTGCCGGAGTATCCGTTAATGATAAAATATTATCTTCGAGCGTAAATTCTTTTGGAAGAATAATATCACCATCGGTACTGTCTTGAGCTATTGTAATATCAAATGAAGCAAGTGTATGATTACGTAATCTTCTTCCTGCTACAAATACTTCAAACTCATTTATGCTTGTTGGTGTAAAGTCTAGCACAAAGTCGTTTGTACTACCGTCTCCTACAAACACAGTTGTATATGTTTCATCTTTATAAGGAATTGTTTCTTCTGGGCCTTGTCCGGCTACAACTGTACCAACTGGATACTGTAATTTAGCGCCAGTGCCAAGTGTACTTCTGCGCAGTTGACGCAGTAAATTACCGTCCTTGGCATAGTACTCAATACGTTCTCCTTGTATAAAGACAATTCCCGGACTACCTGTATTTTTGTTTGGCTCGGTAATACCTGTAGCATCAGCAAGAACAATACTTAAATCATAATAATTTAATGGCTGTGCTAACTGGTACTCGTTATCTTTATTTAGACGTTTGTAATGTGTTCTATTAAGCATGTCTTTAAAAATACGATAGCCGTATTTTGGAGAACTTACTGGAGCAGCAAAATGAATTACATCAATAGTATCGCCCGGACGAACTCTTTCAACAAGTTTAATAGTATCCATTGTGCTTGTTAATTTATAATCAACATTAGCACTTAACAACGTACCATTTTTAATTATCCAAACATATTCAGAACCAAGTGTTGTACTACGTAACTTGATGTAGCCTCTTGACAACAAGTTTTTATCAAGATATTCTTGAGTTCCTTCAGGAGCATAAGATGTATAGAATACTACATCGTAACTTGTACGATCAAATTGGTTAATATCGTGGTTACTAAACACATGTATTTTTACAGCATTAGTAGGAGCAATAGCAAATGTTAAATTATTACTTTCTATAGTATATACATCATCAAGCACTACATTGCTACTGTCGTAAACAGAAACACTAGATCCATCATTTATTATAATGCTAGGAGTGTTGTCTGTTGTCATTAAGTTGTGTAATTCTCTTACATAACCGTCTAACACAACAGTTCTTTCGTCTTTAGTGGCATCACCTATTATTGTATCTCTTGAAGATGATTTTATAGTAGCTGTAATTACAGTACTATCATCTGCTAGTTTGATTTGTATCTCAGTACCTGCTTGTAGTTCTTCTATTTGACTTACGTTTGACATTTTAAGAACTGTATCTACAAAATAATAATCAGCGTCTTTAATGATTATTACTTCCATTGTATCACCAGCAAGACCTACATTATTTTTTAATAGTTCAATACGTCCGTTAACTGGGTCCCACGAATAGTCATCTTTAGTTATTTGTACTCCGTTGATATAGCACAATACATCGCTTTGAGTTATTTCTGTTATATCAGCAAACTGCCAAGATGCTATATCATACGCTCTGTCAACAGTCAACGTATAAAGTTCTCTGCGTCCTGGGTTTAAAATAATATTGCCAACTTGCGCTAGTATGTTATGACTAAATGGTTTACTAACATAAGGCAACGTATCAAACGTGTGAACCTTGTTAATGCCATCAGCAATAAAAGTATTATCAATTAGAAGCTGACTATATTGATTAGTGTTGCCATTGTATATAGTGTAAGTAATTACGCTACCTGCTGCCGGAGCAGTAACAAATAATAATTCTGCTGTATTACTTGACGATTGTACTAATTCAACACTTGAGCTTACAATACCGTTCACTGCTATAAACGCGGTTATCTCAGTATTATATGTAACATAAGTTTCAAATCCTATTTTATCTCCGTCGGCAATAAACTGATCGCTGTCTAGTATATCGTTGCCGTTACTACTTATAAGTGTGATACTTAATTTTTGTCCTTCTACTAATAAAGAACTATCAGTAAATACTAACTTTTTATTAGCATAATCAATTTCATAATTATCTTTTTCAAGTATGATATTATCTAACTTAACAATGGTACTAGTACTAGCTTGTGGCAAGTTACTAATATTCCACTCAACTGTTTCACCATCGGTAATATAGTTGTGTACAGTAATAATACCCTGACCGTCGCTTACTCTATTGTATACTCTTAAATCAAGTGTATCGTATATTTGCCCTGGTACGTTTTCTTCAGGACCTTTACTGTTTGTTTCAGTAACAAATCCATCGCCGTCAACTACGATATCGCCGCTGTTGATACCTTTAGCATTTGTATACAACAGGTTGCCGCCATCTAAAGAAACGTCATAACTAGTAGCATCTGGAGTAAAGCTACCATCGCTTGTAGATTTACGTATAATTATAACATCGTTTGCTCTTGTTTCGATAACGTCATTATCAATGTAGAACGTGTTTGTAATACCATCGCCAGTAATACTTACCATAACAGCATTTGGATTAATTACAACACTACTTCCGTCGTAGCTAGGATCGTCTAATCTAACATTATTTTTATAGATGTTATAAACAACACCTGCTTCCAACGTAGTGCCAAGTTCAATAATTTGAGTACTGCCATCAAGTACAAAGATTAAGTCTTCGTATGTTGTGTCATATGTATCAAACGGTTCGGCACCAAAGCCTAAGCCATTAGCAACGTCAAACCCTCTGTTTGTATTAAAGGAGATTGTGTCAACTTGTACACCGCCGTAATCAATGCCATCCATAAGTTGGCCAAGATCTTTGCCTAACATTCCTGTAGTTGGATTATACAGCCAGTTGATACGATCAACAGCACTCATCATTTCTGCTGATTTTTTGTATTCAACAACAATAGCTTTTCCAGTAGCAGGTGCATTTGTAAATATTACCTGTCCTAGGTATCTTCTGTATCCTTTTGAAAGATCTAAATTATTAGTCACAGTGTATTCACTACTTAATAATTGTACACCAGCAACATATACTTTTACATTAGCACGTTTTGTATCTAATGGGAATTTTAAATTAAATTCAGTTGTGCCGCTATTACCAGTAAACGTCTCTGTTTCAGATAATACTGTAAACAAATAATTTCCACTTGTTCTATCAAATTTAATTAACATGTGTGTCGAACGTATTTTACTATTACCAATTATAGCAGATGCTCTAGCTATTGTTCCGTCTTCTGTTTGACTACCGTTGATTGAAATAGTAGGAGAACTTAAATATTTTGCTCCAACTGTATCTACTTCAATACTGTTAATTGAACTACCTACTAATGATGCGTATCCAATAAGTGTTGGGCCGCCGCCGCCGCTAACAGTTACAACAGGACTATCTGTATAACCAGTGCCTGCATCGGAAACTTTAAATTCAGTAATATCAAACCCAAGATTGTCTAACCAGTGTTTTTGAGGATATGTAGTTGTGAATTGATTTGTTCCAACTAATACATTGTCAATGACTTTAATACTTTCACCAATAATCTTTTTAGCAACAGTATCATAACGTGGTGGTAAGTCAAAGTCAGTTACACTTGTTTGAGTAGGTTCATTTCTTTCGTACGCACTTACGTATTCTCTAACTTTAGTACTGTATGGTTTTACTTCATTGACGTAATCCTGATAATTTTCAAGATTGTCATTTTTGTATGTAATGCGTTGATCAAACTCGCCAACATTGTGCTTTGCTTTCACAAAGCTAGTTTTAAATACCCAATCAACGTTGGTTTGTTCTGCCATAGTATATCTTATACTAGCAAAGAATAATTTATTCCACTCAACTTCTAGTTGATCTACAAATATATCATTACGTAAAGAATACATAATATTTTTAATTTCATCAACTGGCTCTCTGTCATACAATGCCGCATCGTAAACTTGATTGTCAAATCCACTTGAAGTATTATTATATAACAAGTTTGAAAGTTGTATAGTGCCGTTTTCTCTACCAATTGTTTCGTAGTTAACAGTATAATCAACTTCTGCTTGATTATCTATTTTCTTTAACAATAACCAACCGCCCGAACCAATAGTGTCTATTTTTACAATTGACCCAATTTTATCATTTAGTCCAGCAAGAGCATAGCTTCCAGGAACAGAATAATTAATAGCAGTTGTAAGATCGTATCCAGTTGCGTACCAATCTTTATAAGTCCAATATAAACTAGTGTCGTACTTTTGTAAACTTACTCTGTACCATTCTTTTGTAGTAGTATCATATGAGTACAATGACCAAAAGCCAGCCGCAGTACTATCGCTATTAACAAGCACACTAAAAGGTCTTACAGTTATTGTAGTATTACTACCATAATTTCTACCTTGTTTTAATACTACAGCACTAGTTACCTGTCCAAGATTGTTAATATAAAGTTGTATCTTTGCGCCGGTTCCTGTACCGGTAATAGTAACAGTAGGTCCTAAGCGTTCAGTTGACGCCGTTGTGTATGCCGGGTCAGTGTAACCTCTACCAGGATTAGTAATAGTAACATTAGTTATTTTACCATCAACGATTGTCGGTAATAATGTTGCTTTAGTAATTCTAGCAACGCCAACAAATCTCAGTAAGTTTTCACTTTCGATTGTCACATCCCATTGTCTACTATATGTACTTGGAGCAGTATCTTTTGTAGATAGCGAACTGATATTAAAGTCATCAACAATCAAGTTACTTGATAGTACGTCATTGACTCTATCAACTACTTGTTTTAATGCTTCTATTCTGTTAACAAACATGCTTTGATTTGGAGTATTTAGAACGCCATAACGTCTAGCAATACTAATAGAAGTATCCGGCAAAGGATTACTATTTTTATCGTATCCTGCTAAACTATCAATCCATTTTTGTACAATGTCGTTATTAGGTTTACTCGAAGGTACGCCTTCAGTTAATAATTGATATTCGCTGTGAACGTTTGTGTCGTCTATTTCAATTATGTCATATTCAAAGTGTATTATAGTATCAGTATCTTTAATAAGACCTTTTACATTATGTAACGCAAATCTATCATTACCTAACAACGAAACAAATCTATATCCCGAACCAGCAGGATCTTGAATAAGATTAATTACACTAGCACAACTTATTTTTCTGTTATCTGTATTTGGAATAATGCTTGGACTGCGTACCCAGAAATAATACTTTCTTGAGAATGTGCCCGAGACCGAATCGTAAACTTCTTTTCTTACATACGAAAGGTCGCTGTACTTACTAGTACCACTTACACCTTCAGAAGCACCTTCTGTTGTTCCTGTAAGATCGTCCCACTCGCTTGGCAAGTAATCGCTTTCAACCCATTCATAAACATCAACACTAAATCCCGGAATAACTTTGTTCCAGTTGTTTGATCTATACTCGGTGTTTCCTTGATACGGGTTATACCATTTTACTGTACTTAGATCCCACCATAGTTTTCCTAGATTTTCATTACCCCACGGTGATCCAGTTCCAGTATCAGTAGAACCAATGTTATAAACTGCCGGGTCGTAATACAACTTAAAAGTTATTTCTTGATCGGCTGTACCAGCAATTTTTCCTTGAATTGGATCAACATAATCTACGTAAGATATTAAATCGCTAGTATTTCTGTCATATAAGAACACACCGCGCATTTTACTAGTATCTACAAAATCAATACCTACACTATTACTCGTCCATGCTTTACTATTTCTAGCACTCATAAAGTCTATAATTAACCCAGTTTTAGTTTCAGAATAGGCAGTTCCGGGTGCTCCAACAATAAGATGATTGTTAGATAGAATAATATTTGGATTTCTAGCATCTTTTAAACTACGAGTGTAAAGCATTTTCTCAGCATATACAAATACACCGTTGATGTTTTCAAACATGTATACTTGTCCAGTGTCTTCTAATGTATCAACAAATGCTGTTGCTTTATTATCAAATATTGTAGTGCCGTTATCCAATAGCATTGTTGATTCGACAATACTGTCAGTACTCATTACTGCTAAACGATTATTAGAAAAGTCTACTTGATATCCAAATAGCTCATTTTTATTTCCAATAGGAGCATACAGTTCTTGTACTAATTCAAATGTTCTTTCACCTAACGGAACACTAGTATTGTATTTGTAAACATAAACTTTGCCATTGTCAATTCCGGTGCTATCATTTAGTATTGCGCTGATTGCAATATAACTACCGTCATCACTGATAGCACTGCTATATCCAAATGCTTCTTCAAATATAGTTGGGTCTAAACTTTGTCTATATTCGTATCTTCCTTCGTTATTTTTTCTATATATAGAAACACGGTATTCTGTAGTATCGAGAAGTCCTGTTATGATCAGTACTTCGCCGTTTTTACTCATATCAAAACTTTTAGCAATATCACTAGCACTTCCTAATCCAGAACTATCACTGTCCTCATCAAGCACATCGCCAAAGTTTGGAATAAATCCAACATAGTCTACATACTCACTTAATTGTTCCCACGGATTGTCTCCGGCATCGCCGGGTAGCACGCCACTACTAGCAAATACATTAGTTGTTGCTTTATATAGATTACCAAATTGATACACAATTTCATTAGTCACATAGTTTAGTAATTCGTTAAAAGTTCCTCTGTAGCTTCTATCTCTTGTGTAGCGGAAGTAATCGGTTGTAGTAACGTCAGATTCCATAAAGTAAAGTCTACCTGTTCCGGCAGCACTTCTAATATAAACTCTATAAAGATTTGAACTTGTAAATGCTGTTTTTACAGCAGTACCAAACTTGCCATTGTTTATAGGCATTGGACTAATGTTTGCGCTGATTTCTCTAAAGCTGTTGTTATTCTGTCTTTTAAAGATGTGTAATACACCTTGATTTGTTAAACCGCTTCCTACAGCATCGGCATCAACTGTAATAACATCAACCGCATCCCAGTCTTGATTCAGTGTGTTAATTGTACTATTGTCGCCTGTTACTGCAACTTTTGCTTTCCACAGTGTTCCTCTATCGCTAACAATGTCACCGGCACTATAACTGCCTAGTGGATCAATTTCGCCTTTGTAATAAGTTTTTACATTACTTGCTAAAGGGGCGCCAACAAATAGGTACTGTCCATCTCCTGTTAAACTTACACTTGTACCAAACCCAGCACCGGCGTCATATTGGTTTGCGTCAGGTGAAATTGTTTGTAATAATGTGTAATTGTTATTTTCACTTAATCTACTATAAATGTAAATGCCGCCGTTATCACCAAGCTCTGGTATACCAACTGCCATAATAGTATTTGAATCGTTAACCGAAATTATTAAAGCATAATCACCATCAAGGCCGCCTTCTGGATTTACTATTTCTTGTTTTAGTGAAAATACAGGATTATTATCAAATACTTCAAACTTGTTGTTGCCGTTGTTATCAACCCAAATTCTGTCAGCATTTTCAATGTCATATCTTTTAAGTTTATCGTTAATTGCCGATACATTATTAAATCTTCTACTATCAAGTACTGATATAATACCTAGCGTACTATCACTATAATCTGTAGATGTACTAACAATTGGAGTATCTGTATAGAATTCAATAACATTTTTAGAAATTGATCTTGCTACCCAGAATCCGTTAACGTCATCGCTAAGGCCAGCAATGCCAACTATAGTTCCAACTGTAAACGGAACGTTGTCATTAAATGTTGCTCTAAATCCAAGATCAGTTTTTTCAATAAGTTCTATTCTAACAGGTGATAATATGTGTTTGTAAACATCCCATGTTTGCTTATATTGAGGAACCCAAATGTATGTTCCAATGTCTAAAGTATTAATATCAATTGAAAGCACATCTGTTAATGTTTTAGAAATCATATTAATCTGACTTAGTTTAACGTAGCCGCCTGTTTTACTAACTTCATCTGTAGTAAATGTAGTAGGAAACGGAGTATGTGTATAAATTTCAGGTTTTACATAAACTTTGTTTACCGGATACTGATATACAAGATCTGTTCTACTTTGATTTACAGAACTTACAAGTTCAACAATCTGTGGTTCGATTCTAAACTGTGTTTCGTTAAGCTGATATTCAACTTCTTCAAAACTATCAGTAGCACCGTACTGTCCAGTACGAATTGCCCATTCTTCGTAGAACTCTAAACTGTCTTGGTTAGCACTTCCTAGCTTTTCAAATAGTTTTGTTAACGCATTATTAGTACCTTTGTCTTGTATAAATCCTTGGTAGAATTTGTACTGACTAACATCATCTTGAATAATGTTTTCAAGGTATTGACGCTTTTGATAACCAATTAAGTGTTGAGCTAAACGCTGTTGTTCACTGTCAAAGTTATCGGTATCTAAGTCATAAAAGTCTGCAAACTGATTTGCTTTATAATCCCAGTTTGCTTTTAAACTACTTACTGGACGTTCGGATAGCAAAGTCCAATCAGTATCATCAAACGATACTTTTCCAGTATGCTTAAATCTTGCGCTATAATAAAATTCTTTATATTTTACAAGATCACCAATCGCATAATCTTTCCAATCTTTCCATTCAGTTACAACTGCTTGGTCATATATAAATCCAGGAATATTTAAACTGCCTGTCCAGCCATCAGTTCTATACCCTACAACTTTAATACGTTCTTGTCTGTAGCCCGGTTCGGGATCATAAATGGTATCATTGAATACTGTAATGTTATCAATAATAATAGCATGTTCTTTTTGTATTAAAGGAAGTTTAAGGAAGAAAATTCCGTCATTTGTATTTGCTGGTTCTAATGAAAACTCATTAGCATTATCTCTGTAAACATTTACAAAAGAAGTATTAAACGATGTGCCGTCTGCTTTTAGTATAGGATAGTTATAAAAGCTGTTAAACACGTTATCAACAATGTGATATGCTCTTTTAAATTTAATTTGATTTGCAGCTGGGCTTAAAGTAATGATACTGCTTACTGCCCAATTTTGTGTAGTCCAAAATAGGAACTCTTTAGAAATCAGTCTAAAGTTTTCAACCGCTTCGGTGTCTTTGTTAACGTATTCAAATTCAAATCCTAAACTTTTTAAATAGCTTTCATACCCTAGTAGGAAATCTACAACAGCCTGAGCATTAGTTAACACTGCGCCATAATTTAATCTGTTTACAACAGTTTCAAAGTTATTAGCAAATGTAGCGCCGACGCCGCCGACAATAGGAAGTGCCGAAAGTCTAGAATAATATTGAGGATCAAAAGAAGTTGAGGTTACATGATTTTGATTTACTCTATAATATGCTTGCTCATATCTTATAATCTTTCCAGCAACTAATGTATTGTTTTCATTCCACTCAATAAAACTTTCACTAATTCCACCAACGTTTACAGTCGGATCACTGTTTGTTACTTTTACACTGTTATATAAAAAATAAGGATCTTCTTTATCGTATCCTGTTATTCTATAGCCGTTGCCAGTTTTTTCAACAATAACACCACTGTAACTTACTACATCTAACGCATTACTCGATCTTAAAATAATGTCATAGTTTTCATAAGGAACAAATACATTTCCTTTATTTAAAGGAGTACGGCTATCTAGTACTAAACGTAGTTTTTCTTTTTCAGCGAACCCGCCAAGTTTAAATCCTAGTTTGTTTTTAATGCCTTTTAGTGTAGTCATGTAATTAGAATAATTTGTAGTAACATTACTTTTCATATAGTCAGCAACAAAGTTTATTAACCCTGCTGTAATGTAATATGTAGTATCTTGTTTTGTACCAGGAAACACTAAATCTTCTAAACGTAATCTTTTACCACTAGCACTATAAGAAATATTACCAGCAAGGTCTCTTGCTATTCTACTACGATCAAAATTAATACCCATTACTTGTGCTGGTCTTAATAGTAGCAACGCTGTTAGTAAAGAATACGGGTAATCGCTACTACGTCTCCATGCTGTTTCAGTAGGTGCTTCGTCGCCAAATTCAAACAAATCTCTGCTACTAACAACATAGCTAAATCCTCTAGCATAACTGCTTTCTAACGGACTTAACAGTTGGCCAAATTCATTTGTGGGAATATGACCTGTTAACCCAGGACGAACGTATTTTTTGTCTCGTATTACTGCTTTACCTGGTTCTTTAATAGCACCTTGTTCAAGGTCTTGCCAAAGAATTAAGTTGTCGCTAGTATATGGAGCAGGACCGTATACCGATTCCCACCAAGAAGGCTTGCTACTAAATCCTAGCATTTCCCAAGGATGGGTATGCGGGCGATCGGTATCGTATGCTTGTTTGTAAACAGCACGCCAAAAACCGGGTAACGGGTTGCCAGTAGGAGAAGACGATCTACTATAATTGTAAGTAAACGAACTACCTTGACTTACTATACTATTAGTTGTATAGTCGGCATCGCCAACTAGTTTTAACCAATCAACAAAATCAGTAATCATAATAGTGTCAACATCGTTTTTAGAAATGTTAGTATTTCTAAAATTACCTTCTACGTATTCAGACAGGTCAAATATACTAGCATTGTATCTAACTTTTATATTGTTGTAAATTCGTTTTTCAAACTCTAATAATAATTGGTCTCTGTAATCATTATAAGCAACTGTTAAACTGCCATCGTGGCCTCTTATAACAGTTGTTGGTGTAGCATACGAAGTGTCTAAAAATATTTCAGGTTCGTATGCCGGAAATAACCCAAACGAAGTTGGAGTAGGTGGAATAAAACTTGCTTCGGTATTTTCATATTCGTAAATTTCAATAACATTGTTGTTTTCTAACGTCGATGTAATATAAACAAATCCGGTATCTGTAAATGTGTAATCGCGACTATATGTAAGCTGAGTGCCGTTTACATAAATGTTAACTGCTTTGTTTGTAACTGTATTAATATTAAACGGAGTCGTTAACGCATAATATTGTGTTCTATAATCGAGCACTGTATAAGTTAATACTTTAGCAGCGCCAAACGCTAACATGTCGCTGCTATAGAATGGCATACGAGCAGTTTTGTCTTTGTTTAATTCACCTAATACATGGTCAACATGTTGCTTTGTAAGACCGTCAAACCCTGTATCAGCTGACATTTGCAAAAATGCTCTTTTAAACTTACTATATTCTTTTTTAGCAAATCTCAATGATTTGATAATGTTTGAAACGTTATCTGTTAAATGATATAAAGGAAGATTGAGTGGACCACTATGTTGAACAAACTTTCTACCAAACATAGCAACTTGACCTAAATCTCTTAGATTACCAATACCTGGCTGATAGCCAACATATGCTGGCATTTCTGCTACAAGACTTTCTACGTGATCGTTAACTTGCCCTAACGTAAATTCCACTATATTGTTGTTTAACGGATTTCTTTCAAAGTTATGAGGTATCTCATAATATCCTACAGAATTTTTTGGTGTTTTACTATGTGCTTTAATAACCAATATATCAGCAAATTCAATATCTTTATTCATAACAATAAAACGAACACGGTTTTGATTAACAAAACTGTAATCTCTACCGCTTATCATTAGTTTGTTATTTAAAAAAACTCTAATATCTAGATCGGTTAATTCCGCACTATAGTCAAACATGTCTACAGGAAAACTATTTGTTCTGTCATTTCCGGTAAACTTACGAATTACAAACTGCTGACTTTTAACATTAGCTTTAGTCCAACTGTTAACATATTCAAATCCTTCAACATTATATTTTTTTAGAAATAATGTGTCACTTTTAATAGTAAGCACTTGGTTCAAATATTCGTAAGTATATGTATTATTCAATAAGTTAAAGTCAAAGACGATATCGCCAACATTACTAATATTTTTATAACTTAACGGAAATCCTAATTCACTATCGTTGGCGCCAGTTCCGACTCTATAAGAAAATATTCTATTTCCAGTAAAGTTACTTGCTGGATATGAATTGTTATCGCTAATACTAACTCCATTAGTATCGTATAAGTTAAACAACGGGGCTTGATTTACTCCAGTTTTATCCTGAGCCAATTTCCATTCTGTTCCGTTATACCAGAACATTTTACCAGCATACTTGTTTCCTTGTTTTATTAAAATAGTTTCATCTAAAATAGGAGTTGTGTCGTCTGTTTCTATTAAACTAATTTGATATCTATTGTTATGAGTAATGTATTTTACAATAAATATTTTGCCATTTACAAAGCTGTCAGCGTCGGCTGTAAATAAAACTCTCATTCCATCTACTAAGTCAATGCCGTCAACGTTATAACCAGTACTACCTTCAATAGTACTAAACACATCTGGTGTAAAAGTATCAACTAGATCAACATTTTCTTTTCTAGTTGTTCCATGGTTGTATAATCTTATATTTTCTTCAAACTCAATGATAGGACGTTTTGCTCTTGCTGTTTCGTCTATTTCAATGGGCTGGTTGTTAATTACTGCGCTTTGTTCAATAATACTTTTATGGAACCAACGATTGTAACGAGCCCATGCGTTTCTTGCACGGTCTTTTCTGTTCATTACAATATAGTCTGTTGTTCCAGCAAAACTTAAAGCATCACTAAATGGAACACGATCAAACCCTTCTGTGTCAAAAGGTACTTTTGTATCTTGTGTAAAGATAGCCGGTACTTCTAAGTCGTTTGACGATACAAGTTTAATCTTATCTCCAACACCCTCGACATAGTAAAACCCGGCAGCATAACTAGCAGGAGTTACATTTCCTTGGAAGTAAACTTTCATGCCATTACTCAATGCCCAACCACTGCTTGTTGTGTAATATTTTTTATCTAATATTTCAACTTCAACGTCAATTTCACTAGCATCTTCAATGTCATAAATTTGAAACGAGCCACTAGTATTAATATCATATTGACTAATATAATAAAGTGTATCAGGCGCATTCATCGGAACTGTAAATTCTAAAACGCCTTTTTGAATAAAACCAGCACCAACAAAGTCAGTTTGTGTTACAAGTGTTTCGTCAGTTGCGTGTGTTAACGTAATACCGTCTTCGTATAATGTTGTAATTATACTACTATCAGCATCAACTGCTGGCTGGAAAGCTCTACTAATAGCAATACTAATTGGATGGCCAATTGTATCAACTTCAAATTTATAAGTTTGTCCTCTGTATAGTTTTATATTTGGATTTCTTGTTTTTCCATTTGGAGTAAAAAGATAAGCAACGTTATCATCATCTGTTACTGTAGCAACTGTATATGTGCTTACAATATTTGTACTTTGACCTCTTACTGGTACTTCTTGTGGACCATCTGGAAGCCAATAGTATTCACGGAAATTAGTAAATTTATCAAAATCAATATGTGGGTTCCAAGCATAAAACTCTTGGCTGTTTAATAAACTATGATTGTCTACGTTACTACGAAATGATTTTAAAATACCAATGTAATCTAGGTAGTCTTTATCAAATGTAATATTGCCAATATTATCTGTTTTAACAGCAAATGTTTCTAGTTGATAGTCTTCTCTATCTTTTGTAACATCGGCTAGATAGTTGTCATCAATAGCAACTGCCTTTGCTACTCTACTACCTACAAACGAATTAATTTTTTCAATAACACCAGGTGTAGTTAATTGATCAATTGTACTTGCCAAGAATTTTTTATTAGTATTAGTTCTAAAATATCTAGGTAATAATTCAGCACTTGTACGTACTACATTGTTACCCTGTGGCAAAGGATATTCGTTTTGATCATCGTTATAAGCCATGCTTAATTGCTTCCTGTAATAATAATTGAACTTGAGGTATTGCTACTTTGTACACCAGTATTTAATACGCTATCGTTTGTCACTACTAACCCAGTAGCTTTTAATCTACTAGCTGTAATAGCATCTATAATTTCGATATCGTCAACTGTTGCGCTGCTGATAAAGATTTCGTCATTTTCGCTTTTTATTTCGTACAAGCTACCAAAACTTTGTGCGTCACTTCTTGGCACTAACACAATGCTACTAATATCAGGTGATAGTTGAGTAACAATATAAGCTGCTAATTCACTAAAATAAAATGTTTCGCCAAAGTTCCAGTTTTCTAACGCAAAGAAAGTATTAATAGCATCAACTATTCTTGCTTTAACATCGTTGTCATTAACAACTCTGCCTGAATTTTTTACAATTTTAAATACGGCTTGTAAATCTGTATCACTTTTACTACCAAAAATTGGTTTATATTTTACTGGATGATATATAACTTCATCGCTAATACTCTTAATCTTTTTAATATCAGCACCGTAGTTTCTAAACAAGCTATCACTGCTTGGTGGTAGCGGTTTTGCTGAAGTTGAACCATTTAAATACAATCTATATTCAGTATCGTATGCTTTAGTTAGCATGTATATATCAATAATATTACTGCTGCTTGGATCTATTCTACGATTTTCGTTAGCAGCATGACTGTAACCAAAGCGTAGGTTATCTCTTCCTACGTATGCTTCGTAATCAGTTGTTAATACCCATGTAGCAGATGTACTGTTATATTTTTTAAAGATGTTTTTGTTAACAATATAAACAACATCGCCGTTTACTATTTCACTAGTAGGAATACCGCCTTCGGCTGCTACAACTGTAATACTTTCAGCATCAGCATCAACATAGTTGTATACTTCGGTTCCGTTTCTGGTGTATTTTTTAGCAAAAACGTATTTGGTATTAGGCAATGTGATAGGATCAACTAATTTAGAAAATAGATCAGGATCGTCAATTACACCATCATTGTCGCCATCATAAAAACTTATTTCTAGTTTTTTACTATCAACATAGCCATCGGCATCTCTATATTCTTTAGCAACTTGCCATGTCCAATCTTGTGTAAATGGCGATACGCTGTCTGGTTGATTGTTATTACTTAATATACTAATTACGTCTTTTATAATTTTACCAGTTTTACTGTCATATATTACATCTGCGCTATCATGATAAAACCGTATTTGGTCATTACTTTCAAATACATAACGGGTGCCGCGACTCGTAATTGTATATTTTTCGCCATCTGTTTCAAATAGCATTAGCCAACTACTGTCAAGTTGTTGGTTACTTGAATCGCCTTCTTTACCTAGACTAAATTCACTAGTACTATCTAGATTATTATTAATAATAACTTTCCATTGTCTTGAATTAGTATCGTATCTAATACCAAACGTCTTATAAGCAAATACTTGATCAACAATCTCTGTTAATACGTCACTAACTACGACTGTTACAAATGATGGTATTACTTCTACAACTTGACTTGTTTCTGGAATAAGGTCGTTAAACACAATAGGACCTAGTCCAGTTGTAACATCTACAACCGTACCATCTTCTGTTACACTTATTACCTTTGACCAGATATAAGATTTGTCACCTTTTGAGTTAGGTGTTCCAACAACTAGTTTGTTATACTTGTTATAATAAGATCCTGCTGGTGGACTAAATTTAATTAACGCACCTGGTTCTATAAATTTAAGAAGTCCTTCGGTGTACGAACTAACAGTAACAGGAATAGAATACTGATCAACAAAATAACCAGTTGATCTATTAGTATCCTGTGTTGTACTAATCCATGTAACATTATTATCTACAATACCTAAGTTTCTGTTAAAGTTATCGTAATAAAAGTTTCTTGTTCTATCATTTTTAATAATAGAAAGAACAGTATTATTAATAACTGCTTCGATGTCTGTTCTTGTAGTAAATTCAAAGCTATTTAAATCGTTTAATTCTTCTTTATAAATGCTGCCGTCGTCGCCAAACATAAGAGTGTTACTATATTTTCCTGTAGCATCTCTTAAATCATAATAACGACTAATACCGCTACTAGTTCGGTTGATACTTTTTACTTTAATAATTTCTTGACTAATTCCAAGCGGACCGATATTATAATCTTCACCAGTAATTAAACGATTTTGTGTATAATATGTACTAGGAGCATTACTCTTAATGCTGTCACTATCTTCTGAAGTAGTAGCATTATCAACTACTGTTTTTAATTCTAAAATTATATTAAGTGTTTCTTGTTTTCCGCTTTTACTACGATAAGGAACTTGAACGTTAATTCCGATCATGTCAGCTGGTGTGATTTTAAAACTTCTGTTTAAACTTGTTCTGTAATAAACTTTAAATTTACCTTTTGGCAATTCGCCAAAAGTGCCATCACTAAAGATTAAACTAATTCTATCTTGTACACGACTTAATACACTGTATATGTTTCTAATACCATTACTTACACTATTGTAAATAATGTTATTGCCTTCGACTGCGTCAACTTTAGTCCATAAGTCACTTTCGCTATTATTACTATCAAGTTTATAAAGCCAAACATCGCTATTATTAATGTTATCAGTATCAATATTTACAATAGTGTTTGGTGAAGGAGTATCAACTTCAAACGTATTTTCTGTTAATTTACCTTGACGGAAATGTACAAAGAATCCAGTATTATTACTGCCAGAACCTTGGCCGTTGTCTCTATAGAGGAACGCTAATTTGTTACCTGGTAGCGGCTCTTCTTCGTACACTACTTTATTATCATCGTCAATACCGGTACTAACAATTTCAAATAATGTAGTTGTGTTATTAATATTTTTACTAAATCCGTAAGTTGGTACGTTAGTATTAGTAGCATTGAAACGATACTGCTCAGTAACAACGCCGTTAATAGTATCTTTTTTAATCGGGCGGCCAAACATATTATTAACTGGTAAAGAAGCGTTCATTATTTTAATAAACTGTTCGTACCAATTAGCATTAGTACCGTCGTTCCAAATAATAGTTTGATTGCTTAAATTGGTATTATTACTATCAAATATATCTTCAGTTGTACTAACACTTTCAATTTTTAACAACCCGTTTGCTGCGATATTACGCTTTGGATTGTAACTTACTAATCTAGCTAAACGGAGAACCGATTCTCTACGTTCTGCTAATTCAATAAAGTTCTCACGAGCGTTTAAATCTGAACGGAAAGCAAGGTTTTGACCTAAAAACGCAATAAGATCTATAAGCGCAAGATATTCACTCGATTCAATATAATCATTAAAGTCTTCTGGGTAGTTTTCTCTAATATAATTGATCATTGTTCGGCGTAGATTGTCAAAGTCATAGCTTTGAAAATCTGCGTACTTGAAACTTTGATATACTGTTTTCCAGTCTTCTGCCAGAAGAAGTCTATTTTGTCTGTCTGTACTTGACATAGTGAATTGATCCTCGCTTTATAGTATATTTACCAGAATTAATAAAGTGCGTAGATTAAATTAAGCTAGAATTTTGATCAAAACTTAGACGCATACTTTCACTAATACTGTAGTTTAGATAAGTTAAAGTACACTCTATTTGTATGCCACTTTCGTAAGAATCTACTGTTACACTGTCAACTCTAACACGAGGATCGTAATTAACAATTTCTGTTACGTTGTTAATAATTGCTTCTTTTAAATCATCAGTAAGTGGATCAAATAATACATCCCAAATAATAGTTCCAAAGTTTGGATTTTCTAACTTTTCGCCCTGACGTATATGGAAGTGGTTTATAATATCTTGTTTAATAATATTAATATCATACAGATTAAAACTTGGTCTATTACCAACTGTGCTTATGCCGCGATAACGTTTACTTACAACTGGTTCATCAACAGACGAAGCACTAACTGTTACGGTTTTATAAAGAGTTTTTTCATTTGTAGCCATACTGTATTTACCTTACACTGTTTTGCCGTTGAATACACTTAGGAATTCATTGACTAATGTTAAGAATACTACCAACTTACCAGCAGTTGCTAACTCTGTATAATAATCTCTAGTATCAGGAGTAGAAGGAATTTGCTTTGAACATAGATCTTTATACAAGGCACTGCCTCGTTCTCCATACAAACTGTTAGCAGCAAATAAGTTATCTTGGTACACTGCTAATTGCTGTTGTTGTAAAGATTGTTCAAATGTTAGTGTTGTTATTATAGCTGTATTATTACCTACAGTAAACGTATTGTTAGCATTAGACAATGCTCGATCGGTATTGTTAATAAATTGAAAACTTCCGTCAACATTTCTCATACATTTTCTTAATTCGTTACTAGCAACTTTACATTTTGTAGCAACGTCCGCAAACGTATTGTCTTTTGTAACTGGATAAATCAACTTGTCCATTGTTGTTGCTGTTGATGCTATAGTATTACAATTAGCAGCAGGGTTATCGTTGAACTTTAAATTTTTTCTAATATTAGCAGAATCAGTATCTGAGACTTTTGGTTTCTTAATAGCATTGTTTATAATATTAGCACCAACGTTTTTTACAATGCCGCCTACTATCCTTTGTTGATCTACAGGCAACGCAGCAAATGCGTTTCCGATATTATTAACAAACCCGCCGACAGCGCCGCTAAACTTTTCAAAGGCAGGACCAACTCCCGGAATAGAAGAAATAGCAGTTCCAAGCCCGCCTGCTAATTTACCTGCCATAGTGCCTAACGCACCTGCCATGCCAGTTAACGCACCACCTAGTGCTCCACCTAGTGCTCCGCCGATGCCGCCTGCTAAACTGCTTAAAGCGCCTGTTAATCCAGTACTGTTTAATAAGTTACCTATGCCGCCTTTAATTAAATCTCCAGTAGCAGGAGAACTAATCTGACTTAATCCACCCTGGAGACTTTGTAAGAAACTGTCAGGTGATATTGGAGGAATAAATGTTGCTGTTCCGGCTGCTGAATTAAATGCTTGGCCAAACGCATCGCCAAAAATTTGTTGTAATTCCGGAGGTAATTTACTTAGTGCTTCGTTTAATGCTCCTCCGGCAATGTTACCAATAACGTTGGATACTACATCGTTTAAATTGCCGCCTGCTAGTATGGTGTTTAATGCTCCGCCAATAGGAGTATTTCCAGCAATACTGCTTACAGCATTTATAGCAGCGGTTGACGCGGCTGTACCTATAGCAGGAGCAGCAATACCTCCTATAGAACCTGCTAATGATGCGTTGGCAGAAAATGCAGCATCTTGAAACAAGGATAATTGTCGTTGTTGTTTAGAATTTGCAGACGCATCAAACGCGGGAGAATTTATTACTGAAGAACCCCCAGCAGAAAATTTATCTATAACACTCTCTGTTACAATTCCGTTAGCTACTTTCCATAGGTCTGCCATTTTACTGCCCTCTTATACTATTTATTCAGGGGGTTTAGCCACTGTTTCGTCTGGTATTGCTATTGTAGGATCCCAGTTTTCGTGTCCGTCCCAAGGTTCATGAGCAGGTACTCTAGTTGGTATATTAGCCACAACTGCTTCGGCAGCACTAACACCTTCGTTTAATCTTACATCAGGGCCACCGTCAATAAATGCTGTGCCAGCGGCTGTTATTTTTGTATCTGCGCCACTTTTAAGATTAATCTCTGCTCCAGCTGTAATATTGCCGTTAGTACCAACTGTTATTTCCCACGAACCAGCAGTAGTTTCAAATATACTACCAGCAGCATTAATGTTAATATTTCCGCCAGCATTTAAGTTAATATCTCTACCTGCTGTAAAGTTAAAATCGTTTTCTGTATGGAAACTTACACTGTCTGCAGCATAAACATCAAGTTTACCATTACTTGACATTTCTATCCAGCAACTTCCTTTACTGTTATTAATATAAATCAAGTCTTCGCTAGTGTGCATTAATATTTGCGCACCTGTACGTGTTCTTAAACGTATAAGTTCGTTATGCGGCATAGTAACTTCGCCACCTTTTTCACTTGCTTCTTTGTTAACATACTCATAAGGAGTATCAGTTGGAGATCCTTTGCGAATTAATTTGTCATCGCCGTCATCAATAACAATACTACTACTTCCTAAACGACTAACATGTACAGTTGCTTTGCTTTCTCTAAGTCCAATTTCTCCCTGTGGCGAGCCGCCGCGTTTATCAACTGGGCCAGGACTACTAAATCCAATAACAGCACTTGGAAATTCACGTTGTGCGCTGCTGGTAGTAAGTCCTCTAATATCATCTAGTACCAAACCTTGTGATTGAAGCTGTGTTACAAAGTCATCGTTAACTGGTCGCTTGTATTTAATGACATTATTGGTTTGAGGCTTAGTAATTACTTTATTATATTCGCCGGCTGGCAATCTTTTACCTTTTAGATCACTAGGAACTGGTCCACTAAGTTGTTCGGTGCTAGGCTGACCGCCAGGTAACATAAATGTCATTCCTTTTTCAGGAATACATCCAATCCAGTAGCCGTGTTCTCTAGTACCTTCAGCAAATATTACAAGTACAAGTGTTCCTGGGTCAGGTGGAACTGCCCACCAACCGTAACTTTTTTGAGTATTACTGTAAGTATCGTTTTTTCCAATGTTAGCACTGTTAGTAACACCATAAAAAGGACTACAATAATACGCAATTATAGTTTGTCCTAGTGATTCGCCTGAGTTACCTGCTTCGGTAGTCTTGAGAAGTTCTACTTCTAGTCCTCCTAAGTAATAAGGATCAGCATGTTTAATAACACGAGCAAGATATGGGCCAGAACTAGAAGTATCTGACCCTTGATCTGCGCTGCGCTTATGTTCGTTCTGTCCTGTGGTATCTACCATTTGTTATCCTTAATTTTTGTATGGACTATATGCTGTTTGTTCTGGAGTTGCGTCAGTAACTTTTACTGCTTTGTCTTGTGTTCCAGTTTGTGATATGTCTTGTGGCTGATTTCTACGTCTTAATAACTTTAATCGTTGTTTAAAACTGCCGCCATTAAAAACATTTGTAACTTGAACTACTCTGTATAGTCCACTAAACGCATCTACCGGAATAGTATCTTCTGGAAATGTCATTCCGCCAGTTTCTTCGTTATAATCAATCGGCGTTCTAAAATTAAGAATAATATCACATTCACTTCTTTGAAATTCTGCTGTTCCATCAACTGTTTCGTTTTGACTTGTTGAAGCAGCACTATAATTTCCCATGCCGCTATCAACCATAAAATAAGGATCGCCTAGAATTTCTAATTCAACGTCAACAAGATCCACGCTGCCGCTTCCTAATACAGTATCATGAAATGCTCTAGCCCAACGTATTTTACTGTTGTCAATACCAGCGCCGCCGCCGCCTTGTGAACTTGTTTTAATATTATTTGCTGCTAATGCTTGCCCAGTACTACTTATTGCTGATGTTAGACTGTTAAGTGTTAGCTGGCTACCTTTTTCAAGAACTGCTCTATTTTGTATGCCGCCTGTTTTAAAATCAAAATTGTTTTGACCGCCATCAGACATATTATACTGGAAGAAAGCAGCATTTAAACTTATATCAAATCGAATAATATCACTATTAGCACCAGTGTATATGTAATTGTATTCTTTAATTGCTGTTTGTTTTAAACTGTCATAACTTAAACCAGGATCTGTTGGTTTTTGTAACACACTGCTATGTACTTTATAAGGAACTACCTTATAATTGTAAACTTTAGCAGGTTCTCCGTTCAATTGTTCGTATTGACTGTCAGGTTTAATAAAAGTATCGCACTCAATTTTAAACCAATCAATCATACCGTTGGAGTCTGGCGATCTTTCTTTTAATTCTTTAGACCAGTTACTAGTTAATATAACTTCTTCAATCATTCTTATAACACTAGTACCGCTTTTAAACTGAAAAACACGTTCATTACTACTAATAACGTTTTTAGCTCTAGTCATAACTTTATTTTTCTTGTCGTAGACTTGTCCAGTCTGCGGCATAGGAGCAGTTCCTGATTCTGTAAAGCTATCTATAATTTTACTGCTGCCAATTGAGTTTAAACTACCTTGGTCTTGGGCAATTTTTGCTAAACCTTCGCCAATACCGCTTTTAGTCATAATGTTACCAGTGATCATACTTAAAAATGCTTCAAAATTTTGCGGTGCTTGGGCTCCTAAGAACCCACTGATGTTTTGGAACAACCCATTTATGTCTCCGCTTTTAAAACTAGTTAAAAGTCCGCCAAGGCTTTTATCAAGTGTACCGTTTAACGCACCTTTGATAATTCCGCCTACAACACCAGCAACGACTTTTCCAAATAGACCGTTGCCGCCTTTTTTAGGACTCGAAGTTGCTCCAGCGTCTGTATTACTTGGTGTTGTTGGCGGATTAAAGTTACTTGCTACTTCCTGAGGGAAAGTAATAACGATTTCATCAGAAACAGCTGAATCATTTTGTTTTCTAAGTTCTTCATAACGGCCATTCATAACGGTAGTTAGACTCTGTTCGCCATTTTGTAATAAACTTACAATAGTTTCGCCTTTGATTGCAATATCATTCTTGGCTTGACCAACATTATCTAAAAACCCTTGCTCATTCCATGGAATAGCCTCAACATTGTATACTGTTCCGCCAGATGTTACTTCAAAAGTAACGTTTGTAAACTTCATAGGAAACATCCGACGCAAATTTCTGCCATCGTCAGTGACTAAGGCATCTCCGTCGTCGTCCCAACCAACAAATTCAACTGTAAGTAAGAACGGAGCAGACAAATAGTTTGTATAACCACCTTGTGTAGCGGCAATCTTTAAAGTTTGTAAAAATAACCCCATACTATATGGTTCTGTTATTGTAAATTCAATTAATGTAGCGTTTGTACTTCTAGTTTTGTTAGTAGGAGCAATTAATGCTTCAATATTAACATTATCAATAAAGTATTCTAGCTTACCGCCAATAATTTCTTCATAGATTGTTGTAACTTTGTTCTTTCCAAGACCGCCGCCGCTTTTAAGTATCTGTAAGGAAGGCTCGCCGATCCTATATGTCTCGTCAGGCATGTTTACTTCATCAACTGTTAACACTGATAAAGTAAAAATGTTGTTCCAACTAGCAAACTGATGAAGTATATTTGGTTTTACCATTATAACTGTAAGGTCCTTTTAAGAGCACTACTTTTAGGCACAAATATTTTTATACCAGGTTCCATATCATATATTGGATCCTTGATAACATTCATGTTACGTTGAGCAAATACCCACCATAGTTTTGATGTTCCGTATAAGTCAAATGCTAACAAGTCAGGTCTATGAGTATATTGTGATTCTATTTCATACAACAGGTCGTCGTCTTCGGCAGGAACTGGACGTATTTTTAAAACGTCGAGTTCGCCTCCTGGTGTAATTACAGTATTAAACCAAGGGCTTGTTTTATTATAAGATGCCATTATAAGAATCCTTTATCTATTAAGTCGCCGTTAACAAACTTATCAAGACTGAATGTTTCGACTTTCTTCCTACTGTAGATAACTTTACATGTAATCGATATGTTGCTATTTGTAGGAACCATGCTGTATCTAGATTCTGTTGTACCATTTGACTCTGTATAGATAGGTACTCTAATATAATCTACGTTGTTTGGTATATCACTTGTAAAACTTGTAATTACAATAGGTACGTTATTAAGAACAAAGTCACCATACCCGTTTAATTTACATATCGGAGGCGGAGCACCCTTGTTACTAGTTTCGCCGTATGCCATTTTGGTTACACTGCGGAAGAAATGTGTAGCAGCAACCCAATATCTTCCGTCTTCTTCGTTTTGAACTGGAAACTCGCCCACTATCGTAATGTCTTCTACTCTGCTGTTAGTAAATTGAGGAAAGGGATAATTAGTATGCACATGAGTAATTTCATCATAGTTTGCACTATTGACCATAGAGATATTAGGAGTAATCGGAAACACAACTGAATAATCTGTATATTCCAAAGGTTGTAACAAAGGACTAGTTCTAAAGTTACTTACCGAAGGCAGAGTGATTTTTACACGCCAATCCGATCCATCTTGATTAGCTCGAGGTCTAAATTTTGCTGTGACACCATCTGCAACAACTGGTTCAGCACCTGCAGGGCCCTTCCAACGAGAGTTTCTGATGTAGTTTTTATAATTTGAGTTTGAGCCTCTACTAGCTGAAACACTTTGAACGGGTCTATTTGCCATGGAAGTACTCCTATACATTATTTAGTTGACAAAATTAAGTATGTGTATTATTATTAATTAAAAGGAACACATTTAATGAAAAAAGTTAATTATCTAAACAATAAAGACATGTTAGCCGAGATACACAAAAGCAAAAGTTCATTTTCTAGTTATGTAGCAACCGAATACTCTGAATACGACATAATTTTACTTAGTATTGATAAGATTAACATAAGAACAGTTGCCGAAGCTAAAAAGAATCGTGCTAAGAAGATGTCTAACGACGCATATGAAGCAGCAAAGCTCGATGGTAGTAAATTACGCATGGGAGACTTTGAAGTAGACTATCGAAGTGTTAATAAAAAAGATTTAGTCTTTAGAATAATGACATTTGATCACATACCTGAAGAAGTTGGACGTAAAAAGAATCCAAAGACAGTTGCTGATACTAAAACAAAGCTAAACTTTCCTCCTTACCAACACTGGAAGTTTGATGAGAATGAAGAATTAACGTGTGTAGGCAAGAGTCACTGGACAGGTGGTATGGAAAACGGATACTTCAGTAAAGAACACGGCGTAGCAACTAGAAAACTTGCGTTAATGTGGATGAAGCTGTGCGAACGCTATGCTACTCGTGGTAATGTTCGTGGATATACTTACAACGACGAGATGAAAGGCCAAGCAATACTACAATTAGCACAGATTGGCTTACAATTTGACGAATCTAAATCTAATAACCCATTTGCTTATTATACTGCGGCGGTTACTAATAGCTTTGTTCGTGTTATAAATATTGAAAAGCGTAATCAAAATATCAGAGATGACATTTTAGAAATGAATGACATGAATCCTTCGCATACTAGACAGCATGCCGGCGAATGGGAAGCAGCACTAAAACGCGAAAGCGAATCTTAAAATTTAGGTTGCTCTTTAAAATATCTTAATATATAATAAAACTCTAACGGAGATACAATTTGTTTAAAAAAGCAGCAGTGTTTACTGATCTACATTTAGGCATGAAAGGAAACTCTCGTGTCCACACCCAAGACTGCGAAGAATACATTGATTGGTTTATTGCTACAGCAAAAGAGCACGGTTGTGAAACTGCTCTTTTTTGTGGTGACTGGCATCATAATCGCAACAGTCTTAACCTCACAACAATGGATTCTACTATCAAGTTGCTAGAAAAGCTAGGTAGTTCATTTGAAAATTTTTACATGTTTGCTGGTAACCACGACTTATACTACAAAGACAAGCGTGATGTTAAGTCAACCGAGTTTGCAAAACATATTCCGGGTGTTACTGTTATTGATCAAATGATGGTCGAGGATGATGTAGCACTAGTTCCGTGGCTAGTAGGCGACGAATGGAAGAAAATCGAAACATTAAAAGCAAAATATTTGTTTGGTCACTTTGAACTTCCATCATTTTATATGAATGCTATGGTACAGATGCCCGACCACGGAGAATTAAAAGCCGAACACTTCAAGAACCAAGAGTATGTGTTCAGCGGTCACTTCCACAAACGTCAGAAGCAAGGCAAAGTACATTACATTGGTAATGCGTTTCCGCACAACTATGCTGATGCGTGGGACGATGATCGAGGAATGATGATACTTGATAAAGAGAATGACAAAGAACCTGTGTACGTTAACTGGCCAGACTGTCCTAAGTATAGAACTATTAAACTATCACAACTAATTGATAACAAAGATAATTTAATTAAAAGTAAAATGTATCTACGTGTTACATTAGACTTGCCAGTTAGTTACGAAGAAGCAACGTTTGTTAAAGAAAACTTTATATCAGAATATGGTTGTAGAGAGATTACATTAATTCCACAGAAACAAATAGAAGAAATTAGTTCAGAGCTTGACATTACGCAGTTTGAAAGTGTGGATCAGATTGTTAGTAAAGAGATTAGTTCTCTAGATACAGAAAACTATAACAAAAAACTTCTACTAGATATTTACAATGAGTTAGCATGAGGAACTTTAAATGATCCGCATTAAGGATTTAACAGTAAAAAACTTCATGAGTGTGGGTAATGTTACCCAGGCAATTGATTTTAATAAAGAACAGTTAACTCTGGTACTTGGAGAGAACTTAGATCAAGGCGGAGACGACACCGGTTCACGCAACGGTACAGGTAAGACAACAATTATTAATGCGTTGAGTTATGCCTTGTTTGGAACAGCACTTACAAACATTAAGCGAAACAATCTTATTAACAAAACTAACAGCAAAGGTATGATGGTTACTCTTAACTTTGAGAAAAACAATAATCAATACCGTATTGAACGTGGACGTTCTCCAAATTTTCTTAAATTCTATGTTAATGACATGGAACAAGTTGATGCAATGAGTGACGAAAGCCAAGGCGACAGTAGAGAGACACAACATGCTATTGGCGAACTGCTTGGCATGAGTCACGATATGTTTAAACATATTGTTGCGTTGAATACTTACACTGAACCGTTCCTCAGTATGAGAGCAAACGACCAACGTGCTATCATCGAACAGTTACTTGGTATTACTATTCTTACTGAGAAGGCAGAAAGTCTAAAAGAAAAAGTTAGACAAACAAAAGATATTATCACCGAAGAGACTCTAAAGATTACTGCTATTGAAGCAAGTAACTCTAAAATTAGACAGAGCATTGAAACTCTTATTGGTCGCAAACGTGCTTGGGAATCAAAACGTAGAGATGATATTGTTAAATTAGAAACTGCGATTGAAGAATTAGAAAAACTTAATATCGAAGTTGAACTCGAGTCACATGAAAAATTATTAAACTGGACAGAGCTTAATAATAAAATAAACTCGTTGACTAAAGAAAAGAATACACTTGAAAGCGCATTAGTACGTGCTACTAAAAGTGTCGAGAAGGTTGAAAAAGAAATTAACGACCTAGATGATGCAATGTGTTATACTTGCGGACAAGCACTTCATACTGATAAAAAAGAAGAAATACAATCTAAAAAACAAAAAGAATTAGCAGATGCTATTGCTTATCAAACAGAAGTTGCTGATAAGTTTGAAGCAACTATGTTGTTACTTAACAACATTGGCGACATTAACGGACGCCCTAATACGTTTTATGAAACTGCTAAAGAAGCATACGAACATAGAAACAATGTAGATAATTTGCGTACAGCACTAGTAAACAAGGAGCAGGAAGATGATCCTTATCAAACTCAAATTGACGACCTTAATATAACAGCAATTCAAACAATTGACTGGCAGTTAATTAATACACTTACAAGTTTAAAAGAACATCAGGAGTTTTTACTTAAACTACTGACTAATAAAGATTCGTTCATACGCAAAAAGATTATAGATCAGAACCTTGCTTATTTGAACAATAGGCTTACAAATTATCTCGACAAACTAGGCTTACCACATCAAGTTTGTTTCTTAAATGACTTAGCAGTTGAAATTACTCAACTTGGTCAAGACCTTGACTTTGACAACTTGAGTAGAGGCGAACGCAACAGACTTATACTAGGCATGAGTTGGGCATTCCGCGATGTTTGGGAGTCGCTTTATGAAAATATCAACTTGATGTTTATCGACGAGTTGATTGACAGTGGCATGGACACAGCAGGTGTCGAATGTGCGCTGGCAGTTCTTAAAAAGATGGGCCGTGAACGTAACAAAAATGTTTTCCTTATTAGCCATAAAGACGAACTGATTGGTCGTGTTAATCACGTAATGAAAGTTATTAAAGAAAATGGCTTTACAAGTTATGAAAACGATATTGATATTGTAGAATACATATGAACGATACCCACGATCAAATAATGCAAACAGTACTGAGTTACTTAAAGGCAAGTGAAACATTTGAACGTAGACCTAGCGAAAGCACCAAGCGTACTACTCGTCGTGAGTTAAGAAACTTGATGAGTTTAGCAAAGCAGAGACAA
>TARA_B110000503_G_scaffold35545_2_pt1 | contig 40336 bp, 46 predicted proteins | sample TARA_B110000503 | Tara Oceans TARA_B110000503 (sample SAMEA4397472) | marine metagenome | biome: Polar Biome; feature: [SRF] surface water layer (ENVO:00010504); material: water (ENVO:00002006), including particulate matter (ENVO:01000060) such as... | depth 5 m | reverse complement strand
AAACCTACAGCATCTAAATCAGCAACTCCAAGAGGTCCTGGATAAAAGTCGTTAATGTACTCAACATCGTCAAAGTACATTGAGTTAGTAGCAGCAGCAGAATATATGTTAACTCCACCTAAAGCCTGAGCATAAGTTCCAGCAGCATCAGCATAAGGAGTACCTGCAGCTACAACTTCTACACCGTCAACCCACACTGTCCATGTTGAAGCACCTGCTCCAGAATTGAAATCGAAATTAATTATCGTCTCAAACCACTGATCAGAAGGATAAGCGAATACCGCATGATCAAGAGGATCAGCTGAACTATAATCAATAGTACCTACATTGTCTACGAAAGTAACGTTTCCAACTACCCATTGTACACCAGGAGCTTCTTGACCTTGCATGTTCCAATATCCAGTTGACCCAGCAGGAATATACGATGCAAATTTAAGACCCCAAGATCCAAATATTTTATCACCTAATAATAGTAATGGATCAATTCCTGAACCATCAATCCATCCTGATAAAGCGCCACTTTGAGCATAAGTACCTGAAGAAAGCATTGCTGTTCCAGCTGTACCATCCCAAGATCCCCATTGTGCAACTAAGATAGGTGCATTACCACCGCCGTAAGACTCCATGTCGTCCATAGCGAATTGCGCGTTTGCAGTTGTCATGCCGAAAGCAAAAAGTACTGCTAAGAAATAATTTTTTTTCATAATATTAGTTTTTAATGTTAGTTTACCCCAAAAATACACATATTATTTGAATTAGGCCTAAAATTTCTTAATTTTTGATTACAAATTAGTAGAGTAATTGAGATGTTATACATATATAACAGGATTTCTTTGGGCTAAGGTTGCGGGGATTTTGATTTCTATAGTTAAAAAATGGAACGGATTAATTTACATTAATATCTAAAAAAAAGCAGAGATTTCATTTAAGAAATCTCTGCTTTTAATTTTAGATATTATTTAATGTACTTTGCCTCCTAGATTGGTAAGAAAATGATATTGTAAAAAGAAGGTGCAGTAAAGTAATTTCCAGTAGAAACTGTTGGTCCTACATTAACATCCGTAAAAACTCTACCATCAGCAAGTTCAAGTTCTAATCGAATTACAACGAACGTAGGAATAGTAAAAACAGCGTCCGGATATAAATCTACAAGAGTTTGCGTTGGAATACTAAAAGCATTGCTTGGCAAACGATTACCTGCACTTGGCGTAAAGTCTGAGGCTGGCAACGTAGAAAGTAATACCTCTGTTAGTGGATTACCCGATGTGTCTAAGGTTGCTTCTAACTGATCTTGATCGTTGTAAGAGCTTATAAAGACCCTTACTTCTGTAAATGTGCTTACGTCCCCTTGTCCTTCTTGAACTTCAATCGTCGCAGCGATAAAATTTTTGGTTGGATCAGAAAGGTTTACTAATTGAAAAGGAGATTCAATGGTTCTAATAAAAGCACCCGATTTATCAACACCTTCGTAAAGAGCATCTATAGCTAGCTCGCTATCGGTACAGCTAATTGTACTTCCCGCTGCAATTAGCCCAACTAAAAATATTTTATATATATTTTTCATAATTCTTAAGTTTTAATATTAGTTAGCAAATGGAAACGCAGGTGAAGCTGGATTGTTATCCCAGAACACTTGTTGGCTTACATTTGGTTTTTGTACTATGTTACTATTTGTATTAGCCTCATCGGCTGGATACAAGAATGATCTAACGAAATCTCCTGAGCTAGGCTCGATATTGTATTGTAAGGTTGTTGGATATCCAGTTCTTCTGTAGAAGTTGTAAGGATTTATACCATTTCCGTAATATGCAACGAACGTTTGGTTTGCTAATATGTTCCATTTTCCTGTTGTGTTTGCGCTATTGAAAGCAGCAGATACTGACGATTTAAAAGCGTTAACATCGGCAGAACTTGGAAAGAAAGAAGAATTAGCAGTAGCATCTAAAGATCCAAAAGATTGAACTTTAGCTATAGACTTCGTAAGAGCGCTTTGTAAAAGTGTTCCGGCAGCACTAGTATTGTTTGATGCCATTGCAGCTTCAGCTCGCATTAAGTCTACCCATGATGCTAGCATGATTGGAGTAACACCTGCTCCACCACCACCTTGGCCTATACCGACAAAGTCGAAATCGTCACCATCAAATCGTCCACCTGCAGGATAAACACCCATCGCAGTTCTTTTGAATGAATCTGGTGGAATACCTTCATCATTTCCGTGATCTCTACCCCAGTATCCTGAGTTTACATTACAAAAAGTCATGTCTGTTGGAAAATGCGGTGGTTTCGCTTGTTGTGAGCATTGAAGTTGCGGTCCATTAGGAGCACAAGCAACGCCATCCGCACCAATTGTTCCTGGAGTACAGATTATTTGTCTAAAAAAGTAATAACGAATCCTTGGGTCATTGTTATTTAACATTAACTCCATTAACCAATTCGATCTGTATCTTCCAGCACCACTATTCCCATAATCTGAACCATAAGCAGGATGCCTTGTATTTGGATTTGATTCGCTAGTTCCATATCGGAATTGGAAATCATCATCACTTGAAGAAATGTAGGTTCCAGAATTAACGATAGCGTTAAATTTTCCGAGTGCACCTGAATCTACCAATCTTGTATTTAGATAGGCATTCATTTTTAGAGTTCCAATTAACTTACGCCATTTACTATAATCGTTGTCATAAAAGAATTCATTTTGAATGGACCCTCCACCTAAAGATAAATAATTTTCAGCGTCTTCTAACAAAGTGAGGGCGCCAGCATAAACAGTCGCTGCATCATCTGCTGAAGGAAAAGGAAATTCTGAAGGATTCGATGCTTCGCTATAAGGTACGTCACCGTAAAAATCTACTAAAGTCATCAAAGTATAGGCTTTCATAACGTTCATCAAAGCAAGGTGGTTGTATTGTCCTTGCTCAGTAGCAAGAAGTTCAGCACCTACTATATCAGAAAACATTCCTTGGTATGCCAATCCCCATTCGAAATTAGTGTTTTCAGGAGTGTAATTTGCAAGGTATGTTCTTCCGAACATGTACTCAATTCTAGTTAATTGAGCACCATTTCTACCCATAGTTTCTACAAAGCTTCTGAAGTCTAATTGAATAGCTACCATATAGCGCTCTAGATCGGCTTTGTCCAACGTTACGTTGTTAGGATCGTCAAGTAAATCTAAATCGGTAGTTTCACATGATGTGAATGTCATACCTAGAATTAGAAATAAAAAGATTGATATTTTATTTATGTTTTTCATTTTTATCTTTTTTTAAATATTAAAATGTAGCATTTATACTAACACCGTATCTTTTACTACTTGGACCTGTTAAGTAATCAAAACCTTGTCCGTTCCCAGCTCCTAATCCTGCTACGTTAGGATCGAAGTTAATTCCATCAGGCGTATTGTATGCCTTATACCACATATTGAAACCACTAGCTTTAATAGTCAAGCGTCCTATTGGAGTTTTTTCTAAAAATTTAGCTGGTAATGTGTAAGCTAAAGAAACTTCTCTTAGTCGAACTACTGAACCGTCATATACTGATAGTTCATCTGCTGGACTTGCGAAACCGTTACTAAAATAAAAATCTGAATTATTAATTTGGATATCATTTGGCTCTCCTGTTGCAGCACTAACGCCTGGCAGAATATAAGTACCTAATCTATCTTCAGTATCAGTAGTTAAACCTCTACCCATTAGAGAAGCTATGGTTATAGAATAAATATCTCCTCCAGAAGTATGACCAACGTTAACACCTAACGATAGCCCTTTATAGGAGATCGTGTTTGTGTAGTTCATAACCCAGTCAGGATTTGGATCCCCTATCGCAGGAAGTAAACCTTCTTCATCAATTGTTTCTGATACGTAGTTACCAACTCCATCTACAAGTAGATTTCCGCTTTCATCTCTAGCAATACGTGATCCGAAGATAGTTCCTAAAGGATACCCAACTCTTGCACCGTTACCTAAATTTGTGAATCCTGCATAAATTATCAGTTGAGTATCACCGTCAAGCTCTGTAACTTCACTTCGTTGTTTCGTGAAATTCCAGTTGAAATTCCAGTTCACACCGGTGTCACTCTTGAGAATGTCAAGTCCTAAATCGACTTCCAAACCTTCGATTTCAATTTTACCGATATTTGAAGGACTGAACGAAGCACCACTACTTGGCGGTATCGGACGACTTCCAACGATTAAATCTTGTGTTTCTCTAGTGTAGAATGATACATCAAAATTCATTCGGCTAAACAATTTACCTTCAACTCCAAATTCAATTTCGCTAAACAGTTCAGGTTTGATATCTAAATTACCAACACTTGAAGCTGTTGAGTTACTCGTAATTAAATTTCCAGCATCATCTGCCCAAGCTTGTGTATTAAGGTTTACCAATGTTACAGTTGGATAACCTGTTGAGAAGTTTGCAGAAGTTCCATAACCAGCTCTAAGTTTCAGGTAGTTTATACCGTACTCAGACTTTATGCCTGGAAAAGCGGATGTTGGAATAAAAGAGGCACTTGCAGATGGGTAGAACAATGAGTTATTAACTGCATTTGATACCCAGTCATTTCTACCTGCAAAATTTAGATAGAACATATTCTTAACGTCAAAATTCATTTGGCCATAAACCCCAAGGATATTTCTTTTTGAATGAAACTCGATAGGCGTTTGATTTATGAATCCACTGTGATCGAAGAAGTCAAAAACTTGTTGTCCATTACTGCTAACTCCAATACTGTTGAAGTCTATGCTTCTAGAGGTAGCACCTAATAAGAATCCCATATCTAACCAATCGGTAATAAGTGAGAAGTTGTTCCCGCTTAAAACAAATTTATGGTCATTAATGGTGTTTGTATTATTGTACGTGTCATAAAAACCACTATCAGTTTGTATGCTTCCTGTTCTACCACCTTTGTTTTGTCTGTTGACATTGTCTTCAGAATATGTGTCAATACTACCTTGGTATAAAAGGTTTATATTTTCAGTGATGTTAAAGTCAATGGCTGCAAAACCGTTGATACGATTTGTTTTCTGTGAAAACCTTGCGTTTTTGACAGTCCATAATGGATGCTGTATCGCATTATCATCTCTGTAATAAACACTAGCTCCATCAGGTGTTTCAAAAGGTAGCTCCTGAATGTCTATACCTCTAGGAGTATAAAATAAATCTCCAAATATAGAAGAACCACTACCGACAGAACTACTACCAAAACTAGTAGCAACAGGCGGTGTCTTGTAATTTATAAGTGTGTATGTCATAGACCCTCTAACGTTTATTTTGTTAGATAGTTTACCACCTCCAGATACAGTTAAATTTGTTCTGCTAATATTATTTCCAGGTGTAAACCCTTCGTCATCTAAATGACTAAAAGCAGTACCGTAGTTAAACTTACCATCTTCGCTTCTACCTCTCATGTTTGCAGAAAGTGTTGAAACACCACCTACTCTAAAGAAATTTTCGACACTGTTTCTTGGTCTCCAGTCATATCTTTGTCCCTCAAATTCAGCCTGATAGTCAGGATAATTTGACGCTAAGAAAGAAGAGGTTGAATAAGGGTGAGCTAATGTACCATCCGAGTTAAAACCGGCATTTGGGTTAGCATCATTTACAAATGAGCCCCAGCCACCTAAACCGTCTCTGTAGAAACCTGGTCCCCAGTTACTGTAGAACCAACCGTCAGCATCAGCTTGATTAAAACCTCCACCAAATGAATCTTGGTAGTCTGGTATTGAAGCCACTTCATTGAAAAAGTATGAAGATGATACCTCTATTTCTTGCTTCGAAGTAAGAACCTTAGAATCTCCAGTTTTAGTTGTTATTAGAATAACCCCATTTCGACCTTCAGTACCGTAAAGTGTCGTTGCAGCTAAACCTTTCAATATATCTATATTAGCAATGTTGTTAGGGTCAATATCAAAAGAACGACTTGTTCCCATATTCCCATCAACAAAATTACTTGCTTCGTTCGTGTCATTACTGTAAGGTACACCATCAACCACATAAAGTGCATTGTTGGACCCTGAGAATGAACTCATACCACGAATAATAACCTTATTGGCAGAACCAGAAAGACCGTTTTGAGTGGTAATATCGATACCAGCAGATTTACCTTGAAGTATTCGAGTTAAATCGGATTCAGGATTATCCTTGATCTGTTCTTCTTTCACAGAAGAAACAGCATAACCAAGGGCCTTTTTTTCCTTTCTAATACCCGAAGCAGTTACAACCACCTCTTCTAGTTGGGCAGCGTCCTCTTCCATATTAAGGTTAATAGTGTTTGAACTTGCTGTCACAGCAATATCACTAGGTTTGAAACCTACATAACTAAAGGATAGCGTTTGGCCTACATTGGCTTGGACGGAATAATTACCGTCAAAATCCGATTGTGTACCATTGGTCGTTCCTTTAATGATGATATTAACCCCCGGTAACGGTAAACCTGTGTTGTCGGTCACAGTTCCAGAGATTGTTTTTTCTTGTGCGAACGTGAGTTGCACTACTAACACTAGTAAAAGTGTTAAAATTCCACTAAACTTTGTTCTCATTTTATAATTTATTTGAATTAGCCATTGCCAAAAGTCATAATAAAAAGTTAATTACACAACTATTTAAACTTAAAGTTTGCTTTTTTTTAGTTATTGATGGAGGGCTGTTGAGGGTGCTGTCAAAACCGCGAGGATAGAATTAAATGTATTTTAGTATTTGAAAGGTTGAAGAATCTGTCTTCTGAGGTGCCATTGGCAATGTTAAACCTAAGAAGTCCAGCCTTGGTTTGCAACCCCATTCCAAGACCATATCCATAGAGCTTTTCTTTTATAGAGAGCGGTTTGTTTTCAAAATAAGCGAAGTCAAGTATGCTATGAATAAATACGTCTTGGTTGAACTGATATCGGTATTCGGTGTTAAAAACAGAAAAGAGAGAGGCATCGATACTATCCTCGTTAAAACCTCTCATGCTTGTAATTCCTCCAAATCGAAAAAGTTCATTTGGAATAAAGGTGTCACTGAGCAGGATGTTTGATGTGTTTTGTATAAAAATAGAGTTTTCTTGATTAAGGTTAAAAATATGGTTCACTCGCGTTAAGATTTTGATTTGGTTGTCCGTTAAATTACTTGCTGCTCTTGAACCTATTTCAGTATTAATGAATATTTCTGACTTTCTTGGAAAAAGCGGATTGCTTTGAGGGGTGTAGAAATTAAACCCGGCAAGTAAAAATTGAGATTTGAAATCCTCAATTGGATTTGTAGCGGTAACTTCTTCGAGCAAAGTGCTGGATTCATATCCTTTATAGCCAATATAGCTGCTGTAGGATGGGGTTACTTGATAATTAATTCTGAATTGCTGATCCGTGGTTATAAACGTGCTGTCTCTTTTAAATATTTTTAATTCTAATGCTGCTCCCAGTGGCGATCCAAATAGATAGGGCAAAGTTGTTTTTACTCTCAGCTTTCTTTGTTCTTCGCCATCGGCTTTATAGTTAATGACTAACTGCTCACCATAGTTTAGATTGTTTGTAAGTTCTAGATTGAGATAACCGTTGATCTGCAGATTGTTTGTTCGTTCGTTTGTTGCAAAGCCTAAAACACCATCAAATAAATTTGAAAGACGTTTTTTGAGATATAGGTATACAATTGTGGAGTCTTTTCTGAAAAGCGCAGCGGGAACTTTAGGAGATGTGGTGAAGGGTAGGCTTTTTAAGATTTCATTTTTTGCTTTAATGCCTTTTTCATCAAATAGGGTTCCTTTTTTTAGTCCAGCATGATGTGTAATAAATGATTTAGGAAATTTTTCGTATCCTTTAATGACGATCGAGTCTACTGTTCTTGTTGCCCCGTTTTCTAAAATGATAGTTCCTGAAAGGAAGTTTTCTTCGGGAAAAAGCCCCGCGATTTTTATTTTAGCAAAAGATTTGCCATTGTTTGTTTTTAGACCGTTTAGTTTTTGAAGGGATGCTTCAAAAGTGTCAAAGGGAAGAACGAAATAATTCTCTGAGATTTCAGAAGAAATTTGCGCTAGTTCTTTTTTGCTAAAAAGGGATGGATCGTAAAATACCTTTATGTATTTGTATTTCTTCCCAAAGAAATACTTGGCAATAAAACTACTGTCGTTTTTCTTTTTAATTGCAATGAGTTCACTTTCAATAAACCCTAACTCCTGCAATTTTTCCGTGATTCCCTCGGCGGCTTGCTGTAAGGATAGGTAGTTTTCATAACTTGTTTTTACGTTTAAGGAGTCTATTAGTGTCGTATGTGTTGATTTGTCTGTTTCAATAGACAGATTTAACACCTGCGCTCTCATATCAGCAAAGAAGCAGGTATATATATTAAGGTACAAGGTGAGGTATAAAATCTGTTTCAAATAGCAACTGCTTTTGTCTGTAAATCTAACGCTACATCTTCGTTTTTAATGCCCTTTTCTAAAATTATTAGATGTGTCTTTAAAATTACTTTGTTAAGGTTTGATAGTTCCGTTTTTATTTATATTTTTGCAAGCCTTTAAAAAAGGGTAAATTATATTTAAAAAAGTGTAATACATATTTTATATGCCAACAATTTCACAATTAGTACGAATAGGAAGGACCAAAATAACCAAGAAGAGTAAATCGGTTGCTTTAGATTCGTGCCCTCAGCGACGAGGTGTGTGTACGCGTGTATATACGACTACGCCAAAGAAACCTAACTCCGCAATGCGTAAAGTTGCAAGGGTTAGATTGACAAACGGCAAGGAAGTGAACGCATACATCCCCGGTGAAGGACACAATCTACAAGAGCACTCGATAGTATTGGTTAGAGGTGGAAGGGTAAAAGATTTGCCAGGAGTTAGATATCACATTGTACGTGGAGCTTTAGACACCGCAGGTGTTGAAGGAAGAACGCAACGTAGATCTAAGTATGGTGCAAAACGCCCTAAGAAGTAATTTAAAAACTTTTAAAGAGAAGACATGAGAAAAAGACAGGCCAAGAAAAGACCACTTTTACCAGATCCAAGGTTTAATGACCAATTAGTTACACGTTTTGTAAATAACTTAATGTGGGATGGAAAGAAGTCGGTGGCTTTCAAAGTGTTTTACGATGCAATTGATATCGTAGAAGAGAAAAAAACAGATGACGAGAAGTCAGGATTAGAAATATGGAAAGATGCACTTTCTAACGTAATGCCTCATGTTGAAGTGAGAAGCAGAAGAGTTGGAGGGGCAACATTTCAGATTCCAATGCAAATACGTGCTGACCGTAAAATTGCAACTGCAATGAGATGGTTGATTCTATATACAAGAAAGAGAAATGAGAAGTCTATGGCTCAAAAATTAGCCGGCGAAATTCTAGCAGCGTCAAAAGAAGAAGGTGCGGCAGTAAAAAAACGTATGGATACTCACAAAATGGCCGAAGCGAATAAAGCATTCTCACACTTCAGATTCTAAAAGATGGCAAGAGATTTAAAACTAACAAGAAATATAGGAATTGCTGCGCATATTGATGCCGGTAAAACCACGACTACAGAGCGTATTCTTTATTATACGGGGGTAAGTCATAAGATTGGTGAGGTACACGACGGTGCGGCGACGATGGATTGGATGGAGCAAGAGCAAGAAAGAGGTATAACCATTACTTCGGCAGCGACTACTTGTACATGGGATTTCCCATTGGAAAATGGAGAAAAAATTGCTGATACGAATGGGTATCACTTTAATATTATTGATACACCAGGTCACGTTGATTTCACTGTAGAGGTAAATAGATCTTTACGTGTATTAGATGGTTTGGTTTTCTTATTTAGTGCAGTCGATGGTGTTGAACCACAGTCTGAAACAAACTGGAGGCTAGCTGATAATTATAAGGTGCCGCGTATCGGTTTTGTGAACAAGATGGATCGTCAAGGGTCAGACTTTATGATGGTTTGTAAGCAAGTAAAAGAAATGCTAGGTTCGAATGCAGTACCTATTGTTTTAAACATTGGCGACGAGGATAACTTTAAAGGAGTGGTTGATTTGGTGAAGAATCGTGCTATTATTTGGCATGAGGATTCAATGGGAGCTACTTTTGATATTGTTGATATTCCCGAAGATTTAAAAGAAGAGGCTCATGTGTTAAGAGGTAAACTTATAGAAGAGGTTGCTGCTTACGATGAGAATCTTTTAGAAAAATATATGGAAGATGAAGACTCAATTACGGAAGATGAAGTGCACGCTGCGCTTCGTGCTGCTGTAATGGACATGTCTATTATTCCAATGATTTGTGGTTCTGCTTTTAAAAATAAAGGCGTTCAGTTTCTTTTAGATGCTGTGTGTCGTTATTTACCTTCTCCAATGGATAAGGAGGGTATTATTGGAGTAAATCCAGATACAGAAGAAGAAGAATTACGTAAGCCTGATGCAAAGGAGCCTTTTGCGGCTTTGGCTTTTAAGATTGCTACCGATCCTTTTGTAGGGCGTTTGGCATTTTTTAGAGCATATTCAGGTCGTTTAGATGCGGGTTCATATGTGTTAAATAACCGTTCAGGTAAAAAAGAACGTATCTCAAGAATTTACCAAATGCATGCCAACAAACAAAATGCCATCGATTATATCGAGGCAGGAGATATTGGTGCTGCGGTGGGTTTTAAAAGTATAAAAACTGGAGACACACTTACAGATGAAAAACATCCTCTTGTTCTTGAGTCGATGGATTTCCCTGATCCGGTAATTGGTATTGCGGTTGAGCCGAAAACGAAGGCTGATGTGGATAAATTAGGTATGGCTTTAGGAAAGTTGGCTGAAGAAGATCCAACATTCCAGGTTCGTACGGATGAAGCTTCAGGACAGACTATTATCTCTGGAATGGGCGAGCTTCACCTAGATATTATTGTGGATAGATTGAGACGTGAATTCAAGGTTGAAGTAAACCAAGGAGCACCTCAAGTTGAATATAAAGAAGCTGTAACTCGTGATGCAGATCATAGAGAAGTGTATAAGAAACAGTCTGGTGGTCGTGGTAAGTTTGCGGATATCGTGTTTACATTAGGGCCAGCAGAGGATGGACATGTAGGATTGCAGTTTGAAAATAAAATTAAAGGTGGTAACGTTCCTAAAGAATTTATCCCTTCGGTTGAGAAAGGTTTCAAACAGGCAATGGTCAATGGACCCCTTGCAGGATTTGAGGTTGATAGTTTGAAAGTAACTCTTAAGGATGGATCATTCCACGCAGTGGATTCTGATGCACTGTCTTTTGAGCTTGCTGCAAAACTTGGTTTTAAATCGGTTGCTAAATCCGCGGGAGCGAAAATCCTCGAGCCAATAATGAAGCTTGAAGTGATCACGCCTGAGGAAAATATGGGTGATATTGTAGGTGACCTTAACCGTCGCCGTGGCCAAGTAAATGATATGGGAGATAGAGCAGGGGCAAAGGTTGTTAAAGCTGAAGTGCCGCTTTCAGAAATGTTTGGTTATGTAACCACATTAAGAACATTGTCTTCAGGTCGTGCAACATCAACTATGGAATTTTCGCATTACGCAATAACGCCTTCAAATATATCAGAAGAAGTAATTGCTGCGGCAAAAGGAACCACTAACGCATAATAATTTTGCTATGAGTCAAAAAATTAGAATCAAATTAAAATCATACGATCATAATTTAGTGGACAAATCTGCTGAAAAAATCGTAAAGACAGTAAAAAGTACAGGTGCAGTGGTAACAGGACCAATTCCATTACCAACACATAAAAAGATATTTACTGTACTTAGATCACCACACGTGAATAAGAAAAGTAGGGAACAGTTTCAATTAAGCTCTTACAAGAGGTTGTTGGATATCTACAGTTCTTCTTCAAAAACAATTGATGCTCTAATGAAGTTAGAGTTGCCAAGTGGTGTTGAAGTTGAAATAAAGGTTTAAAACCCTGCGATGGCAAGACTCTAGTGAAATAAAATATTTCTTAGGTTCTAAGCTAAAGCGAAGATTAAAATGTCCGGAGCCGAGAGCAAAGGAAAAACGGCAAACAAGATAACATTCAGGGTTGAATTTATTTTGACCCTGTTTTAGTTTCTCATAGATAGGACCTTGTTAAGGGAATGAAAGTCCTGATACAGGAAAAAAAGAAAAGTAATTAATAATCAATAAATAATTAAATATGTCTGGGTTAATTGGAAAAAAGATAGGGATGACCAGCATCTTTGACGCGAACGGAAAGAATATGCCGTGTACCGTTATTGAGGTTGGACCTTGTGTTGTCACCCAAGTCAGAACCAAAGAAGTTGATGGCTATGAAGCTGTACAACTCGGTTTCGATGACAAAAAGACTGCTATTAAGGCTGCTGAAGGGCATGCTAAGAAAGCAGGAACTGCTGTAAAGCGGAAAGTCGCGGAATTTCATGGTTTTGATGAGGAAATTAAATTAGGTGATACAATCACTGTGGATCATTTTAGAGAGGGAGAATTTGTAGATGTTGCAGGTACTTCTAAAGGAAAAGGTTTTCAAGGGGTTGTAAAACGTCATGGTTTTGCTGGAGTGGGTCAAGCGACTCACGGTCAACACAACCGATTGAGAGCTCCGGGATCTATTGGTGCTGCTTCTTACCCTGCGAGAGTATTCAAGGGAATGAGAATGGCTGGACAAATGGGGAATGAAAAAGTGAAAGTTCAAAATCTAAGAGTTTTAAAGGTGGTTCCTGAAAAGAACCTACTTGTTGTGAAGGGATGTGTCCCAGGTCATAAAAACGCTTACTTAACTATTCAGAAATAATGAAGGTAGCAGTATTAGATAAAAACGGAAAAGACACGGGTAGAAAGGTTGAACTTTCTAAGGAAGTGTACGGAATTGAGCCAAGTAAGCATGCTGTTTACCTTGATGTGAAGCAATATCTTGCTAATCAGAGACAAGGAACACATAAAGCGAAAGAACGAGCAGAAATTGTAGGTTCTACAAGAAAAATCAAGAAGCAAAAAGGTACAGGTACAGCACGTGCTGGTAGTATCAAGTCTGGTATTTTTAAAGGTGGAGGTAGAATGTTTGGTCCGAGACCGAGAGATTATTCTTTCAAATTGAATAAGAATTTAAAGCGTTTGGCACGTAAATCTGCTCTCACAATGAAGGCAAATGACAAGGCGATAGTTGTCCTTGAGGATGTTACGTTCGATGCACCTAAAACAAAGGATTTTACTGCTGTTTTGAAGTCTTTAGGACTTGAAAACAAAAAATCTTTATTTGTGTTGGGAGAGTCAAATAATAATGTATATTTGTCATCGCGCAATTTAAAAGGTACTGAAGTCGTAACTAACTCAGAATTAAGTACTTATAAAATTTTGAATGCAAGCAGTGTAGTGCTGTTTGAGGGTTCTTTGGAAGGAATTGAAACAAACTTAAGTAAATAGAAACAAGATGAGTATCTTAATCAAACCTATAATTACGGAAAAAGCTACGAAAGATGCTGAAGAGAATAATATCTTCGGATTTGTAGTAAACCCAAAGGCGAATAAGGTAGAAATCAAGAAAGCGGTGGAAGCTGCTTACGGAGTTTCTGTTGAAAAAGTTCGCACAATGAATGTCCGCCCTAATAGAAAAACTCGTCAAACAAAGACGGGTGTTCAAACTGGTAAAACGAATGCTTATAAAAAAGCAGTAGTACAGATTGCAGAAGGTGATACAATAGATTTTTACAATAACATCTAAGGGTTTCTTAGATTTAACAAGACAAAAATGTCAGTAAGAAAATTAAAACCTATCACCCCAGGTCAGCGTTTTAGAGTTGTAAATGGTTTCGATGCCATAACAACTGATAAGCCGGAGAAAAGTTTAATAGCTCCGAACAAAAGATCTGGTGGTAGAAATAATACAGGTAAAATGACTATGCGCTACATAGGTGGTGGTCATAAGAAAAAGTATAGAATAATCGATTTTAAACGTGACAGAACAGGTATTCCTGCGACAGTTGCGACTATAGAATACGATCCAAACCGTACAGCATTTATCGCTTTGTTAAATTACCAAGATGGTGAAAAGCGTTATATCATTGCTCAAAACGGACTTCAAGTAGGACAGAATATCGTGTCGGGTGAGAATGTAGCTCCAGAAATTGGAAATGCTATGTTACTCTCATCAATTCCTTTAGGTACTATTATTTCTTGTTTAGAGCTTAGGCCAGGACAAGGGGCTGTGCTAGCGCGAAGTGCTGGAGCTTTTGCTCAGTTAATGGCGAGAGACGGAAGGTACGCAACTGTGAAGTTGCCGTCTGGAGAGACGCGTATGATTTTGGTTACGTGTATGGCTACAATAGGAGCTGTTTCTAATAGTGATCATCAACTCTTGGTTTCTGGTAAAGCAGGTAGGTCAAGATGGTTGGGTAGAAGACCAAGAACAAGGCCAGTAGTTATGAATCCAGTAGATCATCCAATGGGTGGTGGTGAAGGAAAATCATCTGGTGGACATCCTCGTTCTAAGAATGGTATACCAGCGAAAGGATTTAGAACTCGTTCTAAGACTAAACAGAGTAATAAATATATTATAGAACGTAGAAAGAAATAAGCTATGGCAAGATCGTTAAAAAAAGGACCTTACGTTCACTTTAAGTTAGATAAGAAAGTTCAGCAAAATGTGGAATCTAATAAGAAGACAGTGATCAAAACTTGGTCAAGGGCTTCTATGATAACTCCAGATTTCGTAGGACAAACCATCGCAGTTCATAATGGGCGTCAATTCGTTCCAGTATACGTAACCGAGAACATGGTTGGACATAAATTAGGAGAATTTTCACCTACTAGATCATTCCGTGGTCACGCTGGTGCAAAAAATAAAGGAAAAAAATAATAGGCCATGGGAGTTCGTAAAAGAGAAAGAGCAGAGCAAATCAAGGAGGCAAAAAAGACGATGTATTTTGCTAAATTGAATAATTGCCCTACATCACCAAGGAAAATGCGTCTAATGGCGGATTTGGTACGAGGTGAAAAAGTTGATAAAGCGCTTAATATTTTAAAGTTCAGTTCTAAAGAGTCATCTCGGAGGTTAGAGACATTATTGGTCTCTGCTATTGCCAACTGGCAAGCTAAGAACGAGGATGCTTCTGTTGAAGATGCAGATCTTTTTGTAAAAGAGATTCGTGTGGATGGTGGAACGATGTTGAAAAGACTTCGTCCTGCACCTCAGGGTCGCGCGCACAGAATAAGAAAACGTTCCAATCACGTGACACTCGTGTTAGGAGCTAATGATAACACACAAAGCAATTAATAAATGGGACAAAAGACAAATCCAATCGGAAATCGCCTAGGTATTATTAGAGGATGGGAATCCAACTGGTACGGAGGTAATGACTACGGCGACAAATTAGCCGAAGACGATAAGATTAGAAAATATGTTCACGCTCGTTTAAGCAAAGCTAGTGTGTCCAGAGTAATTATTGAGCGAACGCTTAAACTTGTAACCGTTACTATCACTACTGCACGACCAGGTATTATTATCGGGAAAGGTGGCCAAGAGGTAGACAAGTTAAAGGAGGAGCTTAAAAAAATTACAGACAAGGACGTTCAGATTAATATCCACGAAATCAAACGACCAGAGTTAGATGCATTCCTAGTAGCGTCAAGTATCGCAAGACAAATTGAAAATAGAATTTCATACCGTCGTGCAATCAAGATGGCGATTACAGCGGCAATGAGAATGAACTCTGAAGGTATTAAAGTTTTGATTTCTGGACGTTTAAATGGTGCTGAGATGGCACGATCTGAAGGTTATAAAGAAGGACGTGTTCCTTTGTCAACGTTTAGAGCCGATATTGATTATGCTTTAGTTGAGTCACATACTACTTATGGTAGATTAGGTGTTAAAGTATGGATCATGAAAGGTGAAGTATATGGAAAGAGAGAGCTTTCGCCTTTAGTTGGATTATCCAAAAAAGGGTCAAAAGCGCCAGGAGGACGAGGTGGAAATAATAAGCCACGTCGTAGAAAGTAATTTTTTAGAAAGAAAAGAGAATGTTACAACCTAAAAGAACAAAATTCCGTAAACAAATGAAAGGCCGCATGAAAGGTAATGCAGGTCGTGGTAGTCAGTTGGCTTATGGAACATTTGGAATAAAATCTTTGGATTCAAGTTTTTTGACAGCACGTCAAATAGAAGCTGCGCGTATTGCTGCAACTCGTTTTATGAAAAGAGAAGGATCCCTATGGATTATGATCTTTCCAGACAAACCAATTACCAAAAAACCTCTTGAGGTTCGTATGGGTAAGGGAAAAGGTTCAGTAGAATTCTGGGTAGCTGTTGTTAAACCAGGTAGAGTTATGTTTGAGGTCTCAGGAGTTCCTCTTGAAACAGCAAAAGAAGCACTACGATTGGCAGCTCAGAAACTTCCTGTTAAAACGAAGTTTATAATGTCGAGAGATTTTCAAGCCTAATTTTTTGAAGTGATCACTATGAAACAATCAGAGATTAAAGAAGCATCAACAGCAGAGCTACAGGAAAAAATTACTGAAGCCAGAAAGATTTATTCAGATTTTAAAATGGCGCATGCCATTTCACCGTTGGAAAATCCAATTCAGTTAAGATCACACAGAAGATCAATTGCCAGAATTGTGACAGAACTAACCAAAAGAAAAGTACAGTAATAGTACCTAGCTGAAAGATGGAAGAAAAAAGAAACTTAAGAAAAGAACGTATCGGTGTTGTTACAAGTAACAAAATGGAGAAATCCATAGTTGTAGCCGAAGTTAAAAAGGTAAAACACCCAATGTACGGAAAGTTCGTGCTGAAAACGAAGAAATACGTTGCGCACGACGAAAAGAACGACTGTAACGAAGGAGATACGGTAAAGATCATGGAAACACGACCTTTAAGTAAAACCAAAAGTTGGAGATTAGTAGAAATAATTGAAAGAGCTAAGTAACCATGATACAACAAGAATCAAGACTTAAGGTAGCAGATAATACCGGAGCGAAAGAAGTTCTTACCATTCGTGTTTTGGGTGGAACGAAAAGAAGGTATGCTTCAATTGGTGACAAAATAGTAGTCACTATTAAGGATGCAACTCCAAATGGAACTGTTAAAAAAGGAACAGTATCGACAGCGGTAGTGGTGCGTACGAAAAAAGAAGTGAGAAGACAAGATGGATCCTATATTCGTTTTGATGATAATGCTTGCGTACTATTAACGGCTACTGGCGAAATGAGAGGTACTCGTGTTTTCGGACCAGTTGCCAGAGAGCTTCGCGACAAACAATTTATGAAAATAGTATCATTGGCGCCGGAGGTGCTGTAATATGAAAACTAAGATGGCAAAGCTTAAAATAAAAACTGGAGATACAGTAGTAGTCACGGCGGGAGAGCACAAAGGCTCCGAAGGGAAGGTGACGATAGTACTTATCGAGAAGAATAAGGCAATCGTGGAAGGAGTTAATATGGTTTCAAAACATGAGAAGCCTAGTGCAAGCAACCCGCAAGGGGGAATTGTTAAAAAAGAAGCTCCACTTCACATTTCAAACCTTTCGTTAATTGATCCAAAGTCTGGAAAAGCAACACGGGTAGGTTATAAGATGGAAAACGGGAAAAAAGTAAGATTTTCGAAACAATCGAATCAAGTAATATAATTATGGCATATTCACCAAGACTCAAAGAAGAGTATAAGACCAGAGTAGTTAATACTCTTACGGACGAATTTGGTTACAAAAATGTAATGCAAGTACCAAAATTAGAGCGCATTGTTGTGTCTCAAGGTATTGGTGCAGCTGTGGCTGACAAAAAATTAATCGATTATGGTATTGAGGAGATGACCAATATTACTGGTCAAAGAGCGATAGCGACTATTTCAAAAAAGGATGTTGCCAACTTCAAACTTCGTAAAGGGATGCCAATTGGTGCAAAAGTTACGTTGCGTGGAGAGCGTATGTATGAGTTTTTGGATAGACTTGTGACATCAGCATTACCTAGGGTTAGAGACTTCAATGGAATTAAAGCTACAGGTTTTGATGGCAGAGGTAATTATTCATTAGGTGTTACTGAACAAATTATATTTCCTGAAATCGATATCGATAAGGTAAAGAAAATCGAAGGAATGAATGTTACTTTCGTAACATCAGCAGCAACCGATAAGGAAGCGAAATCATTACTAACGGAACTAGGAGTACCTTTTAAAAAGAACTAAGAGATATGGCTAAAGAATCAATGAAAGCCCGTGAGCGCAAAAGAGCTAAAACGGTAGCAAAATATGCTGAGAAGCGCAAGGCTTTAAAAGAAGCTGGAGATTATGAAGGGTTGCAAAAATTACCTAAAAATGCTTCACCAATCCGTATGCACAATCGTTGTAAATTGACTGGTAGACCAAGAGGTTACATGAGAACGTTTGGAGTATCTCGTGTTACGTTTCGTGAACTAGCAAACCAAGGTTTAATCCCTGGAGTTAGAAAGGCATCGTGGTAGAAGACTTTTGTCTTTAAATTGAAGAGAGTATAAATTGGTTTTAGGTTCAGAAATATCTGAAAACCGTTACCGTAAATTAATAAATATGAATACAGATCCAATCGCGGATTATCTAACGAGAGTTAGAAATGCAGTAAAAGCTGGGCATCGTGTAGTAGAGATTCCTGCTTCTAATCTCAAAAAAGAGATTACAAAGATTCTTTTTGAACAAGGATTTGTTTTAAGTTACAAGTTTGAGGATGATAAGGGGCACCAAGGTTCTATTAAAATTGCCTTAAAATACGATAAGCTTACAAAAGATCCTGTTATCAAGAGAATACAAAGAATTAGTAAACCTGGTTTGCGTAAGTATACAGGTTCAAAAGAACTACCACGTGTGTTGAACGGTTTAGGAATTGCAATAGTATCAACTTCTCACGGAGTGATGACTGGTAAGCAAGCCCGATCTGAGAAAGTAGGTGGGGAAGTATTATGTTACGTATACTAAAAGATAGCTTAAGATGTCAAGAATAGGAAAAAACCCGGTAGAAATTCCAGCAGGAGTTACGGTAGAAGTAAAAGACAACGTAATTACTGTAAAAGGGAAATTAGGTGAGTTAACTCAGGAGTATTCTGATGTAACTGTAAAAGTTGAGGAAGGAAATGTTATAGTTGAGCGTTCTTCAGACTTTAAAGACCATAGAGCAAAACATGGCTTATATAGAGCTCTTGTAGCAAACATGATAGCAGGTGTTGTTAATGGATGGACCAAAGAACTTGAACTAGTAGGTGTAGGTTATCGTGCAAGTAATCAAGGACAAAAATTAGATTTGGCTTTAGGATTTTCACACAATATTGTTCTCAATATTGCACCCGAAGTTAAAGTTGAAACGATTTCCGACAAAGGAAAGAACCCGATTATAAAATTAACTTCATTTGACAAACAATTAGTAGGTCAAGTGGCAGCAAAGATTCGCGCCTTCCGTAAGCCAGAACCTTACAAAGGAAAAGGAGTTAAATTCGTTGGTGAACAATTAAGAAGAAAAGCAGGTAAGTCTGCATAAGAAATAGAGTTATGGCATTATCAAAACAAGAGAGAAGAGATCGTTTGCGTTATAGAATACGCAAAACAGTTTCAGGAACAGAACAACGTCCGCGTTTGGCAGTATTCCGAAGTAACAAGGAGATTTATGCACAACTTATTGACGATGTAAGTGGCAATACAATTACCGCGGCATCTTCAAGGGATAAAGACATTGATGCTTCGAAAGCAAACAAAGTTGAAGCGGCAAAATTAGTAGGAAAAGCCATCGCCGAGAGAGCTGTTAAAGCCGGGGTTGAAACCGTGTCTTTTGACAGAGGAGGTTACCTATATCACGGAAGAGTCAAATCATTAGCTGAAGGTGCACGTGAAGGTGGCCTTAAATTCTAAGTAGTATGTATCAAGATTATAAAAACGTAGAATTAGTAAAACCGGGAGGTCTTGAATTGAAAGATCGTTTGGTAGGTGTACAACGTGTTACGAAAGTAACTAAAGGGGGTAGAGCCTTCGGATTTTCAGCTATTGTAGTTGTAGGAGACGAGAACGGTGTTGTAGGCCACGGACTTGGTAAATCTAAAGATGTTGCCAGTGCAATTGCGAAGGCAATAGAAGATGCTAAGAAAAACTTAGTTAGAATACCATTAAATAAAGCATCTCTTCCCCATGAACAAAAGGGGAAATTCGGTGGAGCTAGAGTGAATCTTTTACCGGCAGCAGCTGGTACAGGGGTGATTGCTGGTGGAGCTGTTCGTGCGGTATTAGAGGCGGTTGGTGTACATGATGTTTTGTCTAAATCGCAAGGATCATCCAATCCACACAATGTAGTGAAAGCAACATTTGATGCTCTATTACAAATGAGAAGCGCTCATGCAATTGCTACTCAAAGAGGTATTTCATTAGAGAAATTGTTTAAAGGATAATAAGATGGCAAAAATTAAAGTAAAGAAAGTGAAAAGTGCCATCAAACGCACATTACGCCAAAAGAGAACGTTAGAGGCTTTGGGACTAAGTAAAATTGGTCAGGTTGTAGAGCATGAAGATACGCCGAACATTCTAGGAATGGTAAATAAAGTTAAACACTTGGTTTCTGTTGAAACCGTTTAAGATAAAAAGAAATGGATTTAAGTAACTTAAAACCTGCACAGGGTTCGGTTAAAAACCAAGGAAAACGCATAGGTCGTGGACAAGGTTCAGGAAAGGGTGGTACTGCTACTCGTGGACATAAAGGGGCAAAGTCACGTTCAGGTTATTCTAAGAAGATAGGTTTTGAAGGAGGGCAAATGCCACTTCAACGTCGTGTACCTAAGTTTGGGTTTACGAATATAAACCGTAAGGAATACCAAGGAATTAATTTGGATGTTATTCAACAATTAGTTGATGATAAAAAGATTAAGGACACTTTTGATTTTGATATAATACTTAGCTTGGGTCTAGCTCGCAAACATGAAATGGTTAAAATTTTAGGTAGAGGCGAGTTAAAGACTAAATTAAAAGTATCGGCGCACAAATTTACTTCTACTGCATTAAAAGCTATTGAGGCTGCTGGAGGTGAAGTAATAACTATGTAATTTTAGATTAAGGATGAAATTTATTGATACCATAAAGAACGTTTGGAAAATCGAGGAGCTGAGAAATCGGATCATCCTTACCCTAGGGCTGTTGCTAGTGTACCGTTTTGGTGCTCAAGTAACTTTACCTGGTATTGATGCTGGTAAACTCGGTGGATTTGCAGGAAATTTTGATGGCGGAATTGCCGGATTATTAAATGCGTTTACGGGTGGAGCTTTTGCGAAGGCTTCAGTTTTTGCTTTAGGTATTATGCCGTATATCTCGGCGTCAATTGTTGTTCAGCTTATGCAAATTGCCGTACCATATCTGCAAAAATTACAGAAAGAGGGTGAAAGCGGAAGGAAGAAGATTAACCAGATAACACGTTGGTTGACGATCGGTATTTGTTTGGTTCAAGCTCCAAGTTACTTAGCTGGTTTACCGGCATTGGGAGTGCCTGCTGAAGCCTTTATAATAGGACAAAGTTTTATGTTTTATTTCTCATCGGTAATTATCTTAGTTACAGGTTGTATTTTTGCCATGTGGTTAGGAGAAAAAATCACGGACAAAGGAATCGGTAACGGTATCTCTATTTTAATAATGGTTGGTATTATCGCTGGATTACCATTATCCTTTGCGCAAGAATTTGCATCAAGAGTATTAGAATCAAATGGTGGGCTTATCATGATCCTCATTGAATTAGTGATCTGGTTTGTAATTATTCTCTTGTCTATCATGCTCGTGATGGCGATGCGGAAAATACCAGTACAGTATGCGAGAAGAACAGCTAGCGGAGAGTACGAAAAAAATATCTTTGGAGCAAGGCAGTTTATACCTTTAAAGTTAAATGCATCAGGTGTAATGCCAATTATATTTGCTCAGGCAATTATGTTTGTACCATCGGCTGTTGCAAGTCTATCAAAAAGTGATTGGGCGCAAACAATTCAGGCAACATTTAGTGATATCTTTGGATTTTGGTACAATGTTGTGTTCGCCTTTTTAATTATAATATTTACATATTTCTATACAGCGATTACTGTGCCTACCAACAAGATGGCAGATGACCTTAAGCGCAGTGGTGGATTTATACCTGGTATAAAGCCTGGTACAGATACTGCTGAGTTTTTGGATAGAATTATGTCACAAATTACACTTCCAGGTTCTGTGTTTTTAGCATTAATTGCTATTTTCCCAGCCGTTGTGGTGAAGTTTATGGGAATTCAACAAGGATGGGCATTGTTTTATGGTGGAACATCTTTACTAATTATGGTTGGTGTTGCTATCGATACGATGCAACAAGTAAATTCTTATTTATTGAACCGTCATTATGATGGGTTAATGAAGTCAGGTAAAAACAGAAAAGCAGTAGTATAATATGGCAAAACAATCAGCAATTGAACAAGATGGAAGCATCGTAGAAGCATTGTCTAATGCAATGTTTCGTGTAGAATTGGAGAATGGTCACATTGTTACAGCGCATATTTCGGGTAAAATGCGTATGCACTATATTAAATTGTTACCCGGAGATAAAGTTAAATTAGAAATGAGTCCTTACGATTTATCAAAGGCTCGAATAACGTATAGATACTAAGTAATGAAAGTTAGAGCATCCGTTAAAAAAAGAAGTGCCGACTGCAAAATAGTTCGCAGAAAAGGCAGATTGTATGTAATTAATAAAAAGAACCCAAAGTTCAAACAAAGACAAGGATAAGTTATGGCAAGAATCGCAGGTGTAGATATTCCTAAGCAAAAGAGGGGTGTAATCGCGTTAACGTATATTTTTGGAATCGGTAAAAGCCGTGCCCAAGATATTTTAAGCAAGGCCGGAGTTAGCGAAGACAAAAAAGTAAGCGAATGGAACGATGAAGAAATCGGGGCAATTCGTGAGACTGTAGGGTCTTTTAAAATCGAAGGAGAATTACGTAGCGAAATTCAATTAAGTATTAAACGCTTAATGGATATAGGTTGTTACAGAGGAATTCGTCATAGAGTTGGTCTTCCATTGAGGGGGCAACGAACAAAGAATAACTCAAGAACAAGAAAAGGAAAACGTAAAACAGTTGCTAACAAGAAGAAGGCAACTAAATAATCCAGAGATATGGCAAAGACTACTTCAAGAAGTACGAAAGGTACTAAGAAACGAAAGGTTGTTGTTGAATCAACAGGGGCAGCTCATGTTACAGCTTCCTTCAATAACATTATAATATCTTTATCCAATAAAGCCGGAGATGTAATCTCATGGTCATCTGCGGGTAAAATGGGATTTAGAGGATCTAAGAAAAACACACCATATGCGGCTCAACTAGCTGCAGAAGATTGTGCAAAAGTTGCTCACGAGGCAGGATTGCGTAAGGTGAAGGTGTATGTAAAAGGACCTGGAAATGGTAGAGAATCTGCAATAAGATCAATACATAATTCGGGAATTGAAGTAACGGAAATTATCGATGTTACTCCAATGGCACACAATGGTTGTAGACCACCAAAAAGAAGAAGAGTTTAATAATAAATATCAATCTGAAGGAATCATGAGCTAAAGGATTAACGTAAGACCTTAATTTAGTTCTCCCTTCAAAAACAATTAAAAATGGCAAGATATACTGGTCCAAAATCAAAAATAGCACGAAAGTTCGGTGAAGCTATTTTCGGAGATGATAAAGCCTTCGAAAAAAGAAATTATCCTCCAGGACAGCACGGTAATAACCGTCGTCGTGGAAAAAAATCTGAATATGCAAACCAATTAGCTGAAAAGCAAAAAGCGAAATATACGTATGGAGTTTTGGAGCGCCAATTCAGAAATATGTTTAAAAAAGCAACTGCAGCTCCTGGAATTACAGGTGAGACGTTGTTACAATTATGTGAGTCACGTCTTGACAATGTTGTTTATCGTATGGGGGTTTCCCCAAGTCGTTCAGGTGCAAGACAATTGGTTTCACATCGTCACATCACAGTAAATGGTGAAAAAGTGAACATTCCATCGTACCAGTTACAAGCTGGAGATGTAGTAGGAGTAAGAGAGAAGTCAAAATCCCTCGAAGCTATTCAAAATTCGTTAAGTAATGCAAGTCAAGTGTATGAGTGGATCACATGGAACGGTGAGATAATGGAAGGTACATATGTATCAATTCCTCAACGTCTTCAAATCCCAGAAAACATTAACGAGCAATTTATCGTCGAATTATATTCTAAATAATTAAAACACACGAGTCACATTATGGCAGTATTTAGTTTTCAGAAGCCTGACAAAGTTATCATGATTAATTCAACCGATTTCGAGGGGAAATTTGAATTTCGTCCTTTGGAGCCCGGTTATGGTTTAACAATTGGTAACGCATTAAGAAGAGTATTACTTTCTTCATTAGAAGGATTTGCAATTACTTCAATTCGTATCGAAGGAGTGTCCCATGAGTTTTCAACAATAGCTGGTGTCGTAGAGGATGTAACTGAAATCATTTTGAATCTTAAGCAAGTTCGTTTTAAGAGACAAATTGATGAAATTGATAACGAAACAGTAACGCTTTCACTGAATGGTGGAGATCAGTTAACGGCTGGTGATTTTCAGAAGTATATCTCAGGATTCCAGGTGTTAAATCCAGATATGGTAATATGCCATATGGATGCCAAGGTAAACCTGAATTTCGAAATCACTATCGAAAAAGGAAGAGGATATGTTCCTGCAGAAGAGAACAAGAAGGCAAACGCGCCTTTGGGTACTATTTTCACGGATTCTATCTACACGCCAATAAAAAATGTTAAGTATAGCATTGAAAATTTTCGTGTTGAGCAGAAAACAGATTATGAAAAACTTGTTTTTGAAATAGTAACGGACGGCTCTATCAACCCAAAAGATGCTTTAACAGAAGCGGCAAAAACATTGATACATCACTTTATGTTATTTAGTGACGAACGGATCACTCTTGAAGCTGATGAAATAGCTCAAACTGAAACATATGATGAAGAATCTCTTCACATGCGTCAATTGCTTAAAACAAAATTAGTAGACATGGACCTTTCGGTACGTGCTCTTAATTGTTTGAAAGCTGCTGAAGTGGATACACTTGGTGACTTAGTTTCTTTTAACAAGAATGATTTAATGAAGTTCAGAAACTTTGGAAAAAAGTCTCTTACTGAATTAGAAGAGCTTGTAAATGTGAAAGGACTAAACTTCGGAATGGACCTTCAGAAATATAAATTAGATAAAGATTAATACATCATATTTTGCTCCTCATAGCGAGTTGAAGCAAGATGATGATTAAAATAAAATGTCATGAGACACGGAAAAAAGATAAATCACTTAGGAAGAAAAAAAGCCCATAGAGTAGCTATGTTAGCAAATATGGCTTGTTCTTTAATTGAGCATAAAAGAATTAATACAACAGTAGCGAAGGCTAAAGCATTGAAGCGATTTGTAGAGCCAATGATCACGAAGTCTAAAGAAGATACAACACACAATCGTCGTATCGTCTATTCGAGATTACGTCAAAAAGAAGCTGTTGCAGAATTGTTTAGAGATGTAGCAACTAAAGTTGGAGATCGACCTGGTGGATACACGCGTATTATAAAACTCGGGAATAGACTAGGAGATAATGCGGATATGGCAATGATTGAATTGGTAGATTTTAATGAAATATACAACGCAGGAAAAGTAACAAAGAAAAAATCAACAAGACGTAGTCGTCGTGGTGGTGGAGCTGCTGTTGCAACGCCTCCGGTTGATACTAATGCTACAAAAGAAGAAGAGTAAATGAGGCATCATTTATAGATATAAAGGGATAAGTCATTACGACTTATCCCTTTTTTTTTGTTTTAAAGTTACTTTTGAAATAAAAATATTGATTCTGATGTTCTTTATAGATTGTTAAGAATTATTAATTTCTATATTTTCAAAAGAAGGTCAATTAAAGTATTTTTGTACAATGTTATTATATTAGGGAGTGTTCTTTTGGAATGCTAGTGTCAAGAAAAGACCTTTGTAAAATACTCTAATGAACTATTAAGGACGAATAATAAAAAAAAGATGAAATATCAAACAAGAAAGAAAGCGCTCATTTTATTGGCTGATGGTACTATTTTTCATGGCAAAGTAGTTAGTGGTATGGAAGGTTCAGCCTTTGGAGAAGTTTGTTTTAATACTGGTATGACGGGGTATCAAGAAATATTTACCGATCCCTCTTATTTTGGTCAGTTAATGGTTGCAACGAATGCCCATATTGGGAATTATGGGGCAAACACAGAGGAGGTAGAATCAAATAGCGTAAAAATAGCAGGCTTAATTTGTCGAAATTTTAGCTATCACCAATCTCGTTCGGCAGCGAGCGGTTCCCTCGAGAATTTTTTAAATGATAACAATCTATTGGCCATTAGTGATGTTGATACTAGGGCCTTAGTGAATTATATTAGGGATAATGGTGCGATGAATGCCGTTATTACCACGGAAATAGAAAATCTAGAAGCTTTAAAAATACAATTGGCGTCGGTTCCTGGAATGAAAGGACTTGAACTTGCAAGCAAGGTGTCCACGAAAGAGCCATATTTCTATGGAAATGAAAATGCTACGTATAAGGTTTCGGCGCTTGATATAGGAATCAAAAAGAATATTCTGCGGAATCTTGCAGAAAGAGATTGTTATGTAAAAGTATTTCCTTTTGATGCGAGTTTCGACGAAATGGAGGCTTTCAATCCAGACGGCTATTTCTTATCCAATGGACCGGGAGATCCAGAACCTCTGAGCAGTGCAATTCAAACTGCGAAGCAAATAATAGAGAAAGGGTTGCCGTTGTTTGGTATATGCCTAGGTCATCAAGTGATTGCATTGGCGAATAAAATTTCTACATATAAGATGCACAATGGTCATAGAGGAATCAACCACCCAGTTAAAAATTTGTTGACTGGAAAGGGAGAGATAACGTCTCAAAATCATGGCTTTGCAATCAATCGAGAGGAGACGGAAGCGAACCCAGACATAGAGATAACACACCTGCATTTAAATGATCATACAGTCGCTGGAATACGAATGAAAAATAAGCCGGTATTTTCGGTACAATATCATCCAGAGGCAAGTCCAGGTCCTCATGATGCATCTTATTTATTCGATCAGTTCGTTGATCTTATTAAAAAAAGCACTGTAAAAGAAGTCCATTAATGGACTTCTTTTTTATTAAAATACGAAAACGTTATAGTGTTTAATTTGGTGTAAAGTGCTGTTATTATTGAGGAGAGGTCACTTTAATGAAGGCTTTTTCGTATCTTCACGAGCTAATTTTAATTGATGATTATGAGTGCTATTATAGACATACATGCAAGACAAATTTTTGACTCTAGAGGGAACCCTACAATTGAAGTAGACGTTGTCACAGAAAATGGCTATCTCGGTAGAGCTGCTGTTCCTTCAGGAGCTTCTACAGGAGAACACGAAGCAGTAGAATTGCGAGATGGAGGGAAAGATTATATGGGGAAAGGAGTATTACAGGCTGTCGAAAATGTGAATGGAAAAATAGCGGACGCCTTATTAGGAGTTTCAGTTTTTGAGCAATCGATGATTGATAAAATCATGATTGATTTAGACGGGACTCACAACAAAGCGAGCTTTGGAGCTAATGCTATTTTAGGCGTTTCTCTAGCGGCAGCTAAGGCGGCAGCGAATGAACTTGGTATACCTTTGTATCGTTATGTTGGAGGAGTTAGTGCAAATACACTTCCTGTGCCAATGATGAATATAATAAATGGAGGGTCTCATAGTGACGCGCCAATTGCCTTTCAGGAATTTATGGTAATGCCTGTGAAAGCAGCAAATTTTTCTGAAGCTATGAAGATGGGTAGTGAAATATTTCACCATCTAAAAAAAGTATTACATGACAGAGGATTAAGTACCGCTGTAGGTGATGAAGGAGGTTTTGCCCCAACATTGGATGGAACAGAAGATGCCTTAGATACCATTGCAAAGGCTGTTTCTAATGCTGGCTACAAATTGGGCGATGAGATTATGATTGCTCTTGATTGCGCAGCTGCAGAGTTTTTTGTTGATGGTAAATACGATTATACAAAGTTTGAAGGAGCTTCCGGAAAAATTCGAAGTTCAAAAGAGCAGGCAGACTATCTAGCCGAATTATGTGCAAACTACCCAATTATTTCTGTAGAAGATGGTATGGATGAGAACGATTGGGAGGGCTGGAAATACCTTACTGAAATCGTCGGAGATCGTGTTCAATTGGTTGGAGATGATCTATTCGTTACAAATGTTGAAAGACTGTCAAGAGGTGTAAATGAAAACATAGCCAATTCCATTCTTATAAAAGTGAATCAGATTGGGACATTAACCGAAACGATTGCAGCCGTAAATATGGCGCACAATGCTGGCTATACTTCAGTAATGTCGCACCGTAGTGGTGAAACAGAAGATAATACAATTGCCGATTTGGCCGTTGCATTAAACTGTGGTCAAATAAAAACCGGTTCTGCTTCTCGTAGTGACCGTATGGCTAAATACAATCAATTGTTGCGTATCGAGGAACAATTAGGTGAGGTTTCATATTACCCTCAAGAAAAGGCATTTAAAGTGAAATAGAGATCGATTGGATTTATAAAAAAAAAAGCCCTGTATGTTACAGGGCTTTTTTTATGCACGCTCGTTATACCATGAATTCTACTTTTTTAAGGTTTATTTAACCAATGGGATCTTTTGAAATGGTAGAATTTTAATCAATATTTCGTATCTTAGCAGCTCCCAAAAAATTTAAATTCAATAAATATATATGTCAAAAATAGCTACGCTCGAAATCGGAGGTAAAAAGTACGAATTCCCTATCATAGAAGGAACCGAAAAGGAACTGGGTATTGATATTAAAACACTTCGTGGCGCTACAGATAGCGTTATAACAATCGATCCGGGATATAAAAACACCGGGGCTTGTGAGAGTGCTATTACCTATTTAGACGGAGAGAAAGGCATTCTTAGATATCGAGGGTATTCGATTGAGGAATTAGCTGAAAAAGCTGATTTTCTTGAGGTTGCTTATCTACTAATTTTCGGGGATTTGCCAACATCAGAGGAGCTAGCTAAATTTCATGCAGATATCAAAGAACAAAGTGTTGTTGATGACGATGTAAAGAAAATATTAGATGCATTTCCAAAGACGGCGCATCCAATGGGTGTATTGTCTTGTTTGACAAGTGCTTTAACAGCGTTTAACCCTTCTACGGTAGATGTTGAAAGTGAAGAGGAAATGTACAAATCAACTGTAAAAATATTAGGGAAATTTCCTGTTTTAGTAGCTTGGACCATGCGTAAGCAAAAAGGGTTGCCGTTAAATTATGGTGATACAAGCCTAGGGTATGTAGAAAACATCATGAAAATGATGTATGAAAAACCAAACGAGCAATACAAGCAAAATAACATTCTATTAAATGCACTAGATAAATTACTAATATTACATGCAGACCATGAACAAAACTGTTCTACATCTACAGTGCGTATGGTAGGTTCTTCTCATGCAGGATTGTACGCGTCACTTTCTGCCGGAATTTCTGCACTTTGGGGGCCATTACACGGAGGTGCCAATCAAGCGGTGCTAGAAATGCTGGAAGCTATTAAAGAAGACGGCGGTGACACTGAAAAGTTTATGGCAAAAGCCAAAGACAAATCTGACTCTTTTAGATTAATGGGTTTCGGACATAGAGTTTATAAAAACTTTGATCCACGTGCAAAAATTATTAAAGTAGCTGCCGATGAAGTTTTGGCAGACCTAGGAATAGAAGATCCAGTATTAGATATTGCAAAAGGACTTTCTGAAGAGGCATTAAGAGATGCATATTTTGTGGACCGTAAACTGTATCCTAATGTAGATTTCTATTCGGGTATTATTTATAGAGCGATGGGTATTCCTGTTGAAATGTTTACCGTAATGTTTGCCCTAGGTAGATTGCCAGGGTGGATTGCACAATGGAAAGAAATGCGTATGCGTAAAGAGCCTATTGGTAGACCAAGACAAATTTATATTGGTGAAAATAATCGTCCGTTTATAGACATAGAGAAAAGATAGTTAGAAGATTTATTAAATGAAAGCATCCGCAAAAGTGGATGCTTTTTTTATATTTGCTATATGATGACATTGAACGTAAATGATGAGGTTTCTCGCCTCAGATCTGTTGTTTTGGGAAGAGCTGATAGTAATGGCCCCGTACCTAAACTAGAAGATACATACGATCCAAAGTCGGCAGAGCATATCAAGGCAGGAACCTACCCGTTGGATACAGATATGGTTAAGGAAATGGATGCTGTCATGGCTGTTTTCAAGAAGTACGAAGTAATCGTACATCGTCCTAAAAGCATAGAGAATTACAATCAAATATTTTCAAGAGACACAGCATTTGTAATAGAAGATAAGCTTATTATTGCTAATATTTTACCCGATCGTGAGAAGGAAATAGAGGCCTTAGAATATGTTTGGTCTATGCTTACGAAAGATAAAATTATTCGTCTTCCAAAAGAGGTACATGCCGAAGGTGGCGACGTGATGCCGTGTGGGGATTATATTTTTATAGGGACCTATCGAGGTGAAGATTATGCAGACTTTATTACAGCCCGCACAAATATGGAAGCAGTGGCATACCTTCAAAAACTATTTCCTCATAAAAAGGTAAAATCTTTTAACCTTAGGAAATCGAATACAGTTGCAAAAGATAATGCGCTGCATTTAGATTGCTGTTTTCAGCCATTAGGAAAAGGAAAAGCAATTATCCACAAAGAAGGATTTCTAGACGAAGTCGAGTATGAGTGGTTGCTAAACTTTTTCGGAAAAGAAAACTGTTTTCACATTAGCAAGGAAGAAATGTATCATATGAATAGCAATGTCTTTTCTATTTCGGAAGATGTGGTTATTTCCGAAATAAATTTCACTAGACTAAATGACTGGTTGCGTGCTGAAGGATTTACCGTCGAGGAAGTTCCTTACTCCGAAATTTCAAAACAAGAAGGCTTGCTGCGATGCAGTACCATACCTCTAATTCGTGATTAAATAGTTTTTTAAGGATATAGGCTTCCCCCGGTTTGATGCGTTTAATTAGGCGCCTTGTATTTATAATAGGTCAAGTCTCGTTTATAATTTCGGAAAAAACTAAAACTTTGCTGGTTGTAATCTAGGAATGCTACTACGGGAGCATCATTAGATCTTTCTATTATTTATATTTTAAGTGGATATGATGCAGCTATGTTTCCAGTAATATTGGGGATATATGATTGAATTTTGACTAAATATAAGCGTATTTCAGCATCTTTTTTTGTGTATTTTTACACCAATTAATTTCAATTTATGAATCAAATTACCAATACTATTTTGATGATTCGTCCGGTGGCATTTCGGATGAATGAGGAGACAGCGGTAAACAATTATTTCCAAGAAGATCTCGATCTAAAAAACAGTGAAATCAATACAAAAGCGCAATCCGAATTTGATGCGTTCGTTGCTAAATTGCGTAAAGTCGGAGTCAATGTTATTGTTGAAAATGATGATCTTCAGCAGGATACGCCGGATTCTATATTTCCAAATAATTGGGTTAGCTTTCACGCAAATGGCACCGTTGGTTTGTATCCGATGTTTGCAGTAAACCGCAGAAGAGAAAGGCGCGAAGAAATAATTAACAGATTAGAATCGGAAGGCTATGTCGTGGCCGGTTTTATGGATTACACGCCAGCAGAGGAAGAAGGATTCTATTTGGAGGGTACTGGAAGTTTACTTCTAGATAGAGTTCATACTAAAGCCTATTGTGCCCTTTCGGCCCGCGCCGATGAAGAATTGGTGATTGAGTTTTGTGAAGATTTTGATTATTTACCGGTTATTTTTACTGCAAACCAAACCGTAGATGGGAAGAGAATGCCCATCTATCACACAAACGTCATGATGGCTCTTGCTGAAAACTTTGCAGTGATTTGCCTCGATACTATAGACGATAAAAAGGAAAAGAAGCAAGTGGTGGAGCAGTTGAAAGAAACTGGAAAAGAAATTATTGCAATAACAGAAGCCCAAATGCATCAATTTGCAGGTAATATGCTTCAGGTTATGGGGGCAGATACTAAGTATATGGTGATGAGTCTTAGCGCGCATAAAAGCTTGAGGCAAGATCAAATTGCTTCCATCGAGAAACATTGTGAAATTATAAGTTGTGATCTAACAACAATCGAGACCTGCGGTGGGGGTAGTGCGAGATGCATGATGGCCGAGGTTTTTTTGCCAAAAGAATAACCAACTTAAAATAATAGCTATTTTTATTTAAATTAATTGAACTCTTATGAAAATATTGAAATTCGTATTAGTTATCGTAGGTGTCGGTTTGGTACTAGTTGGTCTGTATAATGCGTTTATGCCGCAAGAGGTTTTGTCCATTGGTTCTTTAGAGCTTTCTTTAGAACAGGGATTAACCAATCAGTCTACAGGCATGATAGGCCTGGGTGCCTTAGCTTTAAGTGCAGCTTTTTTTGCTAAAAATAGAAGATAGCATGCCCGTCCTTGGCCTGTTTAATTGCTATCAATACGTTTAAAAAAGAAAGAAGCCTTTTATAACTTGTACATTATTAATAGCACTGATTATCCATTCTAGGGGTGGTTCTATGGTCTAAAAATCTTGTATATTTGCCTTGCAACACCCAAGCTCTGGCCGAGGTGTTCTTTTTATTAATTTTTTGTAGTACCTAGAAAATGTCGATACTCAACTTGCAGGAAACACTTAGTAGTGAAATTAAAAAAGCGATTGCCCAAATGTATGGGGTACATCTTGAAACAGTCGATTTTCAAGCCACACGGAAAGACTTTGAAGGTGATATTACGGTAGTAGTATTTCCAATATTACGCCTTGTCAAAGGGAATCCAGTGGCGATAGGAGAGGCTGTCGGAAGTTACTTAGTTGAGAATGTAACTGAAGTTTCAAAATTCAATGTCGTAAAGGGTTTTTTAAATCTTGTTCTCAGTGATTCCTATTATTTGAGCTTTTTTAATAGCGTTACCGATTTTTCAGACTTCGGAAAGAAGGAGCCAAGTGGTGATGCTATGATGGTGGAGTATTCCTCTCCGAATACGAACAAACCATTGCACTTAGGTCATGTTCGAAACGTATTGCTTGGGTATAGTGTTTCTGAAATTTTAAAAGCTTCTGGAAGAACCGTATATAAAACACAAATTATAAATGACCGCGGCATTCATATTTGCAAGAGTATGCTTGCTTGGAAACTCTTTGGAAAGAATGAAACTCCAAAGTCTTCTGGATTAAAAGGTGATAAATTAGTTGGGAATTATTACGTAAAATTTGACAAAGAATATAAAAAAGAGATCGCTGTACTCCTAAGCGATGGCAAAACCGAAGAGGAGGCGAAGGCGAATGCTCCAATTTTATTATTAGCCAAGGATATGCTGCTCAAGTGGGAGGCTGGAGACCCAGACACCGTGGCACTTTGGACAGAAATGAATGGATGGGTATATGAAGGATTTGATGAAACCTATAAAAATATTGGGGTCGATTTTGACAAACTTTATTATGAAAGTAAGACCTACCTTTTGGGTAAAGAATTTGTGGAGGAAGGGCTTTCATCTGGTGTTTTCTTTAGAAGAGACGACGGCTCGGTTTGGTGCGATTTAACGGATGAAGGCTTGGATGAGAAGATTGTTTTGAGAAGCGACGGTACTGCCGTTTATATGACGCAAGACATTGGAACGGCCATTCAACGTGTAAAAGATTTTCGTGATGTAAAAGGAATGATTTATACTGTTGGTAATGAACAGGAGTATCACTTCCAGGTCTTGTTTTTAATTCTGAAAAAACTAGGTTTCGATTGGGCCAAACATCTATACCATTTAAGTTATGGTATGGTGGACCTTCCGTCTGGGAAAATGAAAAGCCGCGAGGGTACCGTAGTAGATGCAGATGATTTGATTTCTGAAATGGCAGCAACTGCTAAGAAAATTAGCGAGGAATTGGGTAAAATTGATGATTTTTCCATTGAAGAAAAGGAAAACTTGTATCACACCATTGGATTGGGTGCTCTTAAATACTATATTTTAAAAGTGGACCCAAAAAAACGAATTCTATTTAATCCAGAAGAAAGTGTAGACTTTCAAGGGAATACAGGGCCATTTATTCAGTATACCTATGCTCGTATTCAGTCCATACTAAGAAAAGCAGGATCTAGAGGTGACATTTCTGTGGCAGATTATCAGTTGCATGGAAAAGAGAAAGCGGTTATTAAGATGCTGCAATTATTCCCAGAGATTATTCAACAAGCTGCAGATAACTACAGTCCAGCGATTGTTGCTAATTACACCTATGAATTAGTGAAAGAATTTAATTCTTTTTATCAAAACGTATCCATATTAGCAGCCGATTCAGATGTAGAAAAAGAATTTAGAGTGCAGCTCGCTAGCGGCGTATCGGAAGTCATTAAATCTGCATTTTCTCTTCTGGGAATACATGTTCCGGAGCGCATGTAATAGGCGGTTTTCTGTGTGTTTTAATATGTGGTATGTTTAAGAAGATACTTTAGTGAAGCTCTTTTTCCAGTAGAACGGAGCCTTTTCTTATCTCCTTTTTTTCTAGAATATAGACCGCACTAAATGCGATCGCGTGCATCGTGTTACTTCTTATATAGTTTCTTCCCTGCCATTTCATATTTGTCGTTTTCTACCCAAAAAGGCGTTATAGGGTCGTTTGCAATAAGTCTACCTGCAAGCACATAGGAGCTGAAGAATTTATACAAATAGTCGTAGTCGAGCGTTTCAGCCTCATCACCAGGTTGGTGATAGTATTTGGTGACATCTCCATCAAATGACGTAAACCCCAAGGAATAGGTGGGTGCTGGAATTCCTTTTTTTGCAAAATGCACATTGTCGCTTCGGTCAAACAACCCTTGTTCGGGAGCTGGGTCGTCAATAGCCCTAAGCCCAAAAGTACTAGCAGCATTTTTTATATGCTTGGCTGCCGTTGTTCGCTCTAATCCAACAATAGTCGCAATCGAAGTGTCGTTGTATCCTGCATTATCACTATTAAAGCAATACACCATTTGGTTTAGGGGAAGAATAGGATGGTCTACATAGTACCCGCTTCCTAGAAGCCCTTTTTCCTCTCCAGTAAATAAAATAAAAAGAGCCGACCGCTTCGTAGGGTATTTTGCCAAGTTCTCAGCCATGCTTAATACAGTCGTTGTGCCAACAGCATTGTCTCGAGCCCCATTGTAAATAGTGTCGCCACTAGCATCGGCGGTTCCAATTCCAACATGATCATAATGCCCTGAATAAATAATATATTCATCTTTAAGTACAGGATCTGTTCCTTCTACCATTCCTATTATATTTTGTGATGAAATAGACTGAATGCTCTTGCCATTCATTTTTAGTGTTATAGGTATCTTTTTATCGCTCTCAAAAGATGTGGCCCTACCACCGTTTTCATCTTGGAGCCAGATATAAACAAACCCTCGATCTGCAGATTCTTCTTCTTTTGCAACTTCCAGACGATCTGCATTAAAATTATGATCTATAAATCCCCACATATTGCTTTCTGCATCAATCAATTCAATAATTCCAATCGCACCTGCTTTTTTCGCAAGTGTCATTTTAGTTTTTCTAAGTCCAAAAGCACCGCGCGCATCCTTAGCTTCCTTACTTCCGCCACGAACAACTACTACCTTGCCTTCCACGTCACTGCCTATATAATCTTCTTCCAAGCCATGGCCTAAATAAACGGCATCGTCTTTAGTATTTAGTGTAGAAGCTTCAATGATTACTTTGTTTTCTATAGGCAAACCATTCATTGCTAATTCGAAAATACTAGGCGGACTTACTTTTTGTAGCAATACTTCCTGATAATACGATTTGGTAGATGGAATAGGTTTTACGCCATAGCCTCGCAATGTATTGGCTAAGTATGAAGCGGCAATTTTATTTTCTAGAGAACCCGTTTCTCGCCCTTTAAGTAGATCGTCTGCTAGAAAATAAATATGACCTTCAATGACGGTTTTCTTTACTGTTTCCATCACCATTTCTTTCTCAGATTGAGAAAAGCTTGGTAAAAAAGAAAATAATGCAATTATTAAAGTGATGTATCTCATCGAAGTTGCTTTTTAGGTTCGTGGTTTTTATTTTAACTACAACAGTCGAAAACAATAGAGATATTTTCGATACCCTCAAACAACGAACAATTTATTTGAGAATTCAAAGATAGTTAAAGTTTAATTTTTTTTTAAAAATTAGATAGGTTGCCATGTTATTGGCATTGCAAGTAAAATACGATGCTCGTTTTTCTCTTTATTTTAATTTTCATAGACCAATAATAATATCCTACCTTCGCGGCTCATAAAAGGAATGACATTTCATACTATATAAATTAGAGAATTGGTTCATTTCAGAAATAATGTATATGTCATTTAAATCTCTTGGGCTGTCCGATGCCCTGCTAAAAGCAATTAGTAAAAAAGGATACACTACCCCATCTCCAATCCAACAGAAAGCAATTCCAAAGATCTTAGAAAGAAAGGATGTTCTGGCTTCCGCACAAACGGGAACGGGTAAAACAGCTGGCTTTGCGCTACCTATTTTGCAAATTCTTTCAGAAGAAAAAACACTGCATAATAGGCCGATACGGAGTTTAATTTTAACCCCGACAAGAGAGCTAGCCGCGCAAGTACTGCAAGATTTTAAAGATTATGGCGAATTTACAGATTTACGATCAACCGTTGTGTTTGGTGGCGTTGGTGCAAACCCGCAAATTCGTACCCTAAGACAGGGCGTTGATATACTGGTAGCGACTCCAGGACGTTTGCTAGATTTGCATAGTCAGAGAGCTTTATCATTGGCGAAAGTGGAGGTGTTGGTGTTAGATGAAGCAGATCGAATGCTAGACATGGGCTTCTTGAGAGATATTAAAAAAATTCTAGCTTTAATACCAGCAAAAAGACAAAATTTGCTTTTCTCTGCCACTTTTTCAAAGGAAATAAAACAACTTGCTAATGGTTTTTTACATCATCCGGTAATGGTTGAGGCTACGCCTGAAAATACAACCGCTGAAAAAGTTGATCAGTTGGTGTATAAAACCAATAAGGGTCTTAAAACGGAGCTCGTTATTAAACTTATTTCTGAAGGTGATTGGAAACAAGTGCTCATCTTTACAAGAACAAAGCATGGAGCGAATCGCTTAAGTGAAAAGCTAAGTAAAAGCGGCATTACGTCAGCGGCCATTCATGGTAATAAAAGTCAAGGGGCACGAACCAAAGCACTAGCGGGATTTAAAGCTGGAAAAGTTCGGGTTTTGGTAGCTACAGATATTGCGGCCCGTGGATTGGACATTCCGTTGTTGCCTCATGTAATTAATTACGAGCTTCCTAACATAGCAGAAGACTATGTTCATCGAATTGGAAGAACTGGAAGAGCTGGTGCAAGTGGAGAGGCTATTTCAATTGTTAGTGTTGATGAAAACGAGTATGTGCAAGCTATAGAAAAGCTATTAGGAGAGCGATTGCAGAGTGAGGTAATTGAAGGTTTTGAGCCAACAGAGTCTCTAAAAGAAATACTTGATAAAAAAGCCGAAAATAAACAGCAGAATCAGAGAGGGCGGGACAATAGTAGAAACTCTCATAAAACCAAAGGTTCAAACAATTTTCAAAGAAGTCGAAGAAAATAAACACCACCTAGAATAAAAATATTCACTTCTTTTATATTCCATTCTTTACAATACCGTTTTCAATGTTAAACAGGGTGTTAATGAACCCAACAGGCTCGTAATTCAGTGCTCTCTTGAGCTTGTTGACAAAAGGGTATAGCCAAAATAAACAGCTTAGATTGTCGCACGATGACGTTATTTAATATTTTGACACTCTTTGATGAAATTGGCCCGCATGTATTGTATCAAATATCATTTCAAAAAGACGCTTTTCTTAGCCCAAACTTTCTTTGAAACTCAACTGTCAATTGTTATCTTTGACCACTTATTAAGAAATCAATTTCATGTTCGACAATTTAACTGACAAAATAGATAAAGCACTCCATGTACTCAAGGGTCATGGTAGTATCACCGAAATAAATGTAGCAGAGACTTTAAAGGAAGTAAGACGTGCTTTGTTAGATGCCGATGTAAATTTTAAAATTGCAAAGGAATTCACGAATCGTATCAAGGAAAAGGCCATAGGTCAAAATGTATTGACAACGCTTCAGCCAGGTCAATTAATGATTAAATTGGTAAAAGACGAACTCACCCAATTAATGGGAGGCGAAGCCGCAGGGATTAACTTGAGTAGTTCTCCTTCTGTGATATTAATGTCGGGCTTGCAAGGAAGTGGTAAGACAACTTTTTCGGGTAAACTAGCTAATTATTTAAAAACAAAAAAATCCAAGAACCCACTTTTGGTGGCCTGTGATATCTACCGTCCGGCTGCAATCAATCAGTTACAAGTCGTAGGAGATCAAATAGGAGTTGAGGTTTACAGTGAGCCTGAAAATAAAAATGCGGTCTCTATTGCGCAAAATGCAATTGCTTTTGCAAAGCAAAACGGACATAATGTTGTTATTATTGATACGGCAGGACGTTTAGCTGTTGATGAAGCCATGATGGTTGAAATCGAAAATGTTCACAAAGCGATTCAGCCCCAGGAAACCTTATTTGTTGTTGACGCAATGACGGGTCAAGATGCTGTGAATACGGCCAAGACATTTAATGATCGCCTAAACTTTGACGGGGTTGTTCTCACAAAACTCGATGGTGATACTCGGGGTGGAGCTGCCATATCGATTAAAAGTATTGTTAGTAAACCCATAAAATTTATTGGTACTGGAGAGAAAATGGACGCCATTGACGTGTTCTATCCGTCGCGTATGGCCGATCGAATTCTTGGGATGGGAGATGTCGTTTCTTTAGTTGAGAGAGCTCAAGAGCAATTTGATGAAGATGAGGCCCGTAAGATTCAGAAAAAAATAGCCAAGAATCAATTTGGCTTTGATGATTTCTTGAAGCAAATTCAGCAGGTCAAGAAAATGGGGAGCATGAAGGATTTAATAGGAATGATTCCAGGTGCAGGCAAAGCGATAAAAGATGTAGATATTGATGACGATGCTTTCAATGGCATTGAAGCAATTATTTATTCTATGACACCAGGGGAGCGAAGCGCTCCGGCAACCATTAACGCCAGTAGAAAAAAAAGAATTGCAATGGGAAGTGGAACCTCAGTGCAGCAGGTAAATCAGCTTATGAAGCAATTTAACCAAATGAGTAAGATGATGAAAATGATGCAAGGTGGCGGCGGTGCCAAAATGATGCAGGCAATGAACAAAATGAAATAATAAAGCAAACTAAAAACAGTAATCTAAGAAGGATTCCTTGAGAACTATTCTCATATATTAAGACCTTCCTCAAAACAACTTTTGATATGACGCTATTAGATGGTAAAAAAATATCTAACGATATTAAAGATGAAATTACTATTGAAGTGAACCAAATGAAGGATAACGGAGAGCGTGTACCTCATTTAGCAGCGGTTTTAGTGGGTGATGATGGTGCAAGTTTGACATATGTTGGTAGTAAGGTGAGGGCTTGTGAGCGAGTTGGCTTTGAATCAACCCTCGTTAGATTGCCCGAATCAACAAGTGAAGTTGAGTTGCTTCAAAAAATAAAAGAGCTGAATCAAAACCCGCAAATTGATGGTTTTATTGTTCAGTTGCCATTGCCTAAGCATATTAATGAGAACAATGTTTTAATCGCAGTAGACCCCATTAAAGATGTCGATGGCTTTCATCCCGAAAACTTTGGGCGAATGGCTTTAGAAATGGAGTCGTTTATACCCGCTACGCCATTTGGAATACTGCAACTATTAGAGCGCGCTAAGATTGAAACCAAAGGAAAGCATACGGTCGTTATTGGAAGAAGTAACATCGTAGGTCGTCCAATGAGTATTTTGATGAGTCAAAAAGGCAATGCAGGTAATAGCACCGTTACGCTAGCGCACAGTCATACCAAGAATCTTTCGGAGCTTACACTAAAAGCGGATATTATCATTGTTGCTCTAGGAATCCCTGAATTTTTAACCGGAGCTATGGTTAAAGAAGGTGTCGTAATTATTGATGTTGGAATAAGTCGTGTGCCAGATGCTTCAAAAACCCGCGGGTATGCTATTAAAGGGGATGTTAACTTTGATGATGTAAGTAAAAAAGCATCTTATATTACACCTGTTCCAGGAGGTGTTGGCCCAATGACTATTGCCATGCTGCTCAAAAACACCCTAATAGCAAGAGAACGTCAGTTGAGATAAATTATTTATTTGTCTTAAGCCATTTCAATGTACTTCTTTAAGGTCCCACAATAAAAACCGTTAAAAATCTAATTAAAGCGATAAATATCTGTGCTATAGCCACAAGACGTTTTTCCGGTGCATTCGACCAAACC
>TARA_B110000503_G_scaffold85609_2_pt1 | contig 40369 bp, 33 predicted proteins | sample TARA_B110000503 | Tara Oceans TARA_B110000503 (sample SAMEA4397472) | marine metagenome | biome: Polar Biome; feature: [SRF] surface water layer (ENVO:00010504); material: water (ENVO:00002006), including particulate matter (ENVO:01000060) such as... | depth 5 m | reverse complement strand
CTTGCAAATTTAAATCGCTATCCTGATCGAGATGCACAGGCGCTTCGTGGTGCACTTGTCGCCTATATAAATAAGAAATCTAATTTGAAACTAGATCTGAATAATATCTGGGCAGCAAATGGCAGCAATGAAATACTGCAGACAATAATGCTTGCATGCGGTGGCGTTGGGGCACTGGGCTTTGTACCTTCTTACTCGGTCCACTCATTGATTGCGAAGACCACAGGAACAAATTGGAGTTCGGCTGCGCGAAATTCAGATTTTGAGTTAGGCGTTGATGGTGCGATAGCAGCGATCACAGAGACAAAGCCTGGGCTAACTTTTATTACCACCCCTAACAATCCAACAGGGACTGCTACACCGCTTGCTGATTTGGCGAAACTTGCTGCCGCTGCGCTCGAAGTAAATGGAATTCTGATAGTTGATGAGGCATATCAAGAATTCTCTGACGAGCTTTCAGCAGTTACGCTTCTCAAGGAATTTCCAAATATTGTTGTTGTTCGGACTATGAGCAAGGCATTTGCTCTGGCTGGTGCCCGAATTGGGTATTGCCTTGCAGATCCTATGGTGATTTCGGCGTTGAAAATTACGCGACTTCCTTATCACCTAAGTTCGACAACTCAAGCGTTAGGACTCATTGCACTAGCTAATTCAGATTTACTGCTCGCTGAAGTAGGTGCGCTAATCACCGAACGCAAGCGAGTGGCTGGCGAACTTGCGAAATTGGGATTTGCAGTAATTCCAAGTAGCGCTAACTTCCTGCTTTTCGGTGGATTTTCTGGTGCGTCTGCAGAGGCATGGAATGATTTCATTAAACGTGGAATATTGATTAGGGATGTTGGGCTCTTAGGCTATTTACGAGTTACCATTGGAAAAGTTGGCGAGAACAATCAATTTTTGGCGGCGGCAGCTGAACTTAGGCAATAATTAGCGAAAGTCGCAGCCCTAGATGTATCAATGGCTTTAAGTTAAGCCCCTTAAGAAGAGGAGAGAGATGAGAACAGCACATGTTGCTCGTGCTACCAAAGAATCTAGCGTTGATGTGAAGATCAATCTAGATGGATCTGGGTTAATTGAAATAGATACCGGAGTTCCCTTCTTCGATCATATGCTCTCTCAACTTGGCAAGCATTCTGGTTTTGATTTAACCGTAAAGACTGTTGGGGATGTAGATGTTGATTCACATCACACTGTGGAAGACACTTCGCTTGCCTTTGGCCAAGCTCTTCGCGAAGCACTCGGAGATAAATCCGGAATTCGCCGTTTTGGTGATGCCATGGTTCCGTTAGATGAAGTGCTGGTACAAGCTGCAGTAGATCTCTCTGGACGTCCATACTTAGTACACAGACAACCTGAAATCGTTGAACTAATCGGAACCTTTGACACAACTCTCGGGCGACATATTTGGGAGTCAATTGTGGCTGAGGCAAGAATTGCATTGCATGTTCGCGTGCTTGAAGGGCGTAACGCCCACCATGTTTTTGAAGCGCAGTTCAAGGCAGTTGCTCGCGCCCTGCGCGATGCCTGTGCAATCGATAATCAAATTACTGGAATTCCATCAACTAAGGGCGTTCTTTGATCGCAATTCTCGATTACGGTTCGGGTAATTTACGCTCGGCAGAGCGGGCCTTTGCGTTAGCTGATTCGAGGATAGTTGTAACCAATGACCCCAAGCTCTGTCTTGAGGCAGATGGTTTAGTCGTACCTGGTGTCGGCGCTTTTGCGGCATGTATGAGCCAGCTAATTAGCGTGGGTGGCGATGAAATTATTAGAGAGCGCGTAGAAAATTCAAAACCAATCTTCGGTATCTGCGTTGGAATGCAGATCCTCTTTGATTCGAGCTCTGAGAAAACTCAGACCTCGGGTCTTGGTATTTTTTCCGGAGAAGTAACGCAGATAAAATCCCAAATTTTGCCGCATATGGGTTGGAACACAGTTAAAGCTGCAGAAAATTCGCAACTTTTCGACGGTATCGAATCTGAGACATTCTATTTTGTTCATTCTTATGCCGCTAAAAAACCCATTCCTGGGGCGCTAAATTCGCTCACAAATTATGGTGAGGATTTCATAGCTTCGGTAGAGCGAGATTTTATAGTCGCAACGCAATTTCACCCAGAGAAGAGCGGGTCAGCAGGAGCTACATTAATCAAAAACTGGGTCGCTGCGCTATGAACCTTTCTAAATTAGAAATTCTGCCTGCTATTGATGTGAAAGATGGCCGAGCTGTCAGATTGACTCAGGGTGAATTGTCCAGAGAGAGCAATTATGGGTCGCCGCTAGATGCTGCAAGAGATTTTGTTGCACAGGGCGCTAGCTGGATTCACTTAGTAGATCTTGATGCCGCTTTTGGTATTGGAAGTAACTTTGAATTAATCCAAGAATTAATAGCTTCTGTAGATATCCAGGTTGAACTCTCTGGTGGCATAAGAGATCAAGAGACACTAGATCGCGCTCTTTCGACTGGTTGTAGGCGAGTAAATCTCGGGACAGCAGCTATCGAAAATCCAGATTGGAGCGCGAAAGTTATATCTCAGCATGGTGATCGAATTGCAGTTGGGTTAGATGTCCGTGGTCATACCTTGGCAACAAGGGGCTGGACCAAAGAGGGTGGTGATCTCTTTGAGGTGATTACAAAATTAGATAGTGCTGGATGTACTAGATACATAGTTACTGATGTAACGAAAGATGGAACATTGACTGGACCAAATATTGAATTGTTACGCGAAGTTTGTGCGGCATCAAAAGCACATGTCGTAGCAAGTGGTGGAATTTCTGTTCTACAAGATTTAATCCAGCTAAGAGAGTTGACGGCAATTGGCGTAGAAGGCGCTATCGTCGGAAAGGCGCTCTATTCAGGTGCCTTTACTCTTGAAGCTGCGCTCAAGGTTGCAGGCTAATGACACTTGTTAAACGAATAATTCCCTGCCTAGATGTTGCAGGTGGTCGGGTTGTTAAGGGCGTTAATTTCACAGATTTAATCGATGCTGGTGATCCGGTAGAGCTGGCAAGAAAATATGATCAGGCCGGCGCCGATGAGTTAACTTTTCTCGATATCTCAGCAAGCGTTGAAGATCGAGCTACAACACTTGAAGTTGTAAGCAGAACCGCGGAGGAGGTCTTTATTCCTCTAACTGTGGGTGGCGGCATAAGAAGTGTTGAAGATGTTAATGAATTATTGCGCGCTGGCGCCGATAAAATATCGGTAAACACTGCGGCGCTCATACGACCTCAGTTGATAAATGAAATTTCAGAGCGATTCGGCAATCAAGTTCTAGTTCTATCCGTAGATGCGCGCAGAGCAGATACCGAATCTGGATTTGAAGTTACGACCCACGGGGGCCGGGAGAGCGCAGGGGTAGATGCACTCTCATGGATCACAGATGCGGTCACCAGGGGAGTCGGAGAGATTTTGTTGAATTCGATGGATGCCGATGGAACTAGAAGCGGATTTGACCTCGAGATGCTTAGAAAGGTCCGAGAGATTTGCGATGTACCGATTATCGCAAGCGGAGGGGCGGGCAAAATTAGTGATTTTTCAGATGCGCTAAAGGCAGGTGCCGATGCGCTACTTGCAGCGAGCGTATTTCACTTCGGAGAATTTTCGGTAGCGGATGTAAAAGAAGATCTGCGCAGCGCCGGCTTCCCAATTCGCACTTTAAATTAAATAGGGGACAATACTCAGATGCTAATAATTCCGACGCAAATCGCGGAGCGCCTTGCCACTGGTGAGCTGATTGCTGCAATCGCCCAGGAGCTAGAAAGTAATGAGGTTCTCATGTTGGCGTGGATGAATAAGCAAGCGCTTTTGAATACTATCGAAACTAGACGGGCTACATATTGGAGCCGAAGCAGAAATTCGCTCTGGATAAAGGGTGAGAGTTCAGGCAACTTCCAAGAAGTTTCTGAGATTTCATATGATTGTGATGGCGATGCAATTTTATTGAAGGTTAAACAGAGTGGCTCGGCATGTCACACGGGTGAGAAAAGTTGTTTTCATAACGAAGTAGCGCTGTCATGAAGGAGATTGTTTTCTTATTATTCGCGATGTTCTCAGGTGGATATTTAATATACAAATTGGCCCGGAGAGGAATCTCCAAGAAGTATGAGCGCAAGGTTCAGAGCCCCTGGAGCGCTCTAAATGATGGAGTTGATCCCACGCTATGAAGGCAGCTGTTAAATATCAACCATGGATAACTCTTCTATTTAGATTAATTCTTGGCGGAGTTCTCTTGGTCGCAGGAGCGCTAAAAGTTAGTGACCCTTATAGCTCGGCGACATCGGTTCGGGCCTATCAAATTCTTCCGATAGACCTTGCTAACTTATTAGGTTTCACTCTGCCATTTATTGAAATCGCAATCGGAATCTTCCTAGTTGCAGGAGTTTGGGTTCGCGCGATGGCAGCTGCTGGGGCGATCTTGATGCTGGCCTTCATTATTGCAATAGGGCAGGCCTGGGCTCGTGGAATCTCCCTCGATTGTGGTTGCTTTGGGAAGGGCGGGCTTTTAGATACCGAGGAGCTGCCGACCCTGAGCTACACCTTAGAAATTCTTCGAGATATCGCCTTAGCTGCGATTGGAATTTATCTTTATCGCTTCCCTCGAGGTAAATTAGGGCTAGATAAATAACTTAGAAAGTAGGAGATCGAATGGCAAGCAACAGTTCAGGTGACAAAGGGCTACGCGCAATCGTTATTGGAATGATTGTTTTTGTAATTGGAGTTACAGCAGTCTTCGTCTATTTCGATAAGAAGCCAGTAGAAAATGCTCTGATGCCAGCATCGATCTCTGAAGCAGATGGTTCAGGATTAGTCTTCAATCCAGAGGTAACAAATCAGATTGATATTTGGGAAGATTTCCAGTGCCCAGCTTGTCGTGATTTTGAAGCAATCAACAATGATTACATCAAGCAGATTATTGCTGATAAGAAAGCAAAAGTTGTCTACCACCCGCTCACCTTTATCGGCGAGCGATCAACCTTAGGTTTCAACGAATCAATTATTGCGGCCAATGCTGCGGCATGCGCAATGGATCAGAATAAGTTCCTTGAGATGCATGAAATTCTTTATCAGAATCTTGGCGCTGAGAATTCTGGAAAGTGGACAGCAGAATTTATGATGGCGCTAGGAAATCAGATCGGAATTGGCTCCATGAAGTTCCAGAGTTGTGTAACTGATGGTAATTATGCGCTCTGGACAGAATCTTCCTCATCCTACGCGGCCGTTAAGAATGTAAATTCAACGCCGACGGTATTCGTAAATGGTAAAGAGCTAAGCCGTGAAGGCGGTGAATATAGCGATCCTGCTAAATTCCAAGCCGCTCTTGCCGCAGGAGGAATTAAGTAGAACGCAGGGCGGAAGTTAAATGAATAAATTCATCCCAACTCCAAGCCGTTCGGTTCTGGAGTTGGGTTTTTTTACAGTCCATTTCTATGCGCTCTGTATTCTTCTAGGGATCGCAGCTGCAATCTGGCTAACACAGAGGCGATATGCGCACCTAGGTGGGCAGAAGGATGAGATTGGTGATTTTGCAATAGTTGTTGTTCCGATGGGCATTATTGGTGGTCGGATGTATCACGTGATCTCATCACCAGGTGAATACTTCGGAGCTGGTGGCTCACCTCTCGATGCATTAAAAATTTGGGAGGGTGGCCTTGGAATTTGGGGTGCAATATCAATTGGCGCACTTGCCGGCTTCGTCTTCTTCCGCGTTAAGAAGCGAAGCCTCTCATTCTCCTTTTTAGCCGATGCAATTGCTCCCGCGCTAGCAATCGCACAAGGAATAGGGAGATTTGGCAATTGGTTTAATGGTGAGTTATTTGGTCGACCTACAACACTTCCTTGGGCTCTTGAAATTCCGGCAGCTAAGCGAGGTTCTGGGTTTAGCGAGTTTGCAACTTTCCATCCCACTTTTCTTTATGAAGCTATCTGGTGTTTTGCAATCGCCACGCTAATGATCTACCTGCCTTATTTTAAGCGGGTAGCTGGCAGCGGAAGTGTATTTTTATTCTATGTGGCCAGCTACTGCCTGGGTCGGCTTGCAATCGAAATTATAAGAATTGATGAGGCCAACCAGTTCTTAGGGCAGCGCATAAATGTCTGGGTAGCAGGGTCAATATTCATAATTAGCTCTACCTCACTGATTATGCGTGGGCGAGCTAACGGGAAGCTGCTCTAAATCCGAGAATATATTGGTGGTCGAGATAGGCTCCTCCCATGGCCTTAGAAGATGTTTATCGCAGAAATGCGCACCACAGAGTTCATAGAGCAGGATGGTTGCGCGCAGCTGTACTTGGTGCAAATGACGGCTTGGTCTCTACTGCAAGTTTGATGATTGGCGTATCAGCTGCGCAAGCTGAAGATTTTTTGATTACGGCTGGCGCCGCCGGTATCGCAGCCGGTGCGATGTCAATGGCAGTTGGTGAATACATTTCGGTGCGCTCTCAAAATGATATTGAGGACTCTGATCGACAACTTGAAATTGAGCATCTTGCGATTGATCCTGATGGAGAGCTAGAAGAGTTAACAGTGATTTATATGGAGCGCGGATTAGATCGGGAGCTTGCACATAAAGTCGCAGTAAAGATGACAGAGCGAGATGCGCTAGAAGCACATTTGCGAGATGAGCTTGGTCAATTTGAACACACCAGGGCGCGCCCGATTCAAGCAGCAATCGCCTCAGCAGTTAGCTTCACATTAGGTGGCTTCATTCCATTTCTTGGCGCTCTAGCTCCAACTTTGGGAACAAAGGTTATGAGCATTATTGGCTTCACGCTGATTGGGTTACTCGCAACCGGGGTACTTAGCGCAAGAACGGCCGGATCTTCCTATCGTCGCACCACGCTTCGAATTCTCGTTGGTGGCTCACTCGGTATGGCGATTACCGCTGGAATTGGCTCTTTAGTTCATATTTCGGGTATATAAAAGCGCTCTAACTTGCTATTCTTTCGCACTTAAGAAATTCGTTGGGCCACTGTCGTCCCGATGCACCTAATTATCAAAATCAGGAGCGCTCGTGACTTTGTTTTCGACAGTGCCATCCGCACAGGGTTTATATGACCCCACCCAAGAACGTGATTCTTGTGGCGTTGCTATGGTCGCAACCTTGCGAAGAGAAGCAACTCACGAGATAGTTTCACAAGGGCTTAGAGCTCTTCGCAATATGGAACATCGCGGTGCTACTGGCGCCGAACCAGATAGTGGAGATGGCGCCGGAATTCTTATCTGCATCCCTGATGCTTTTTACCGCGAGGTAGTTGATTTCAAACTTCCTGAAAATGGCAGATATGCAACCGGAATATTCTTTGTAGATAAATCATTCGATGATCGTACTGCAATTGAAAAGATTGCAGATGAAGAAGGTCTAAATATTCTGGGGTGGCGATCACTTCCTATCGATGCCAAATCAATCGGGAATACCGCCCTTTCAGTAATGCCAAAATTCGAACAGATTTTCATTTCAGGTAAAGCAGGTGAATTCGATTTGGATCTAGAGCGCAGAGCTTTCTGTTTTAGAAAGCGCATCGAGCATAAATTTCCAATCTATATCCCATCACTCTCAGCTAGAACTATTGTCTATAAAGGAATGCTTACCACTGAACAACTCGAAGAGTTCTTTCCAGATTTATCTGATCCACGTGTAACTTCAACTCTTGCTCTCGTACACTCAAGATTCTCTACAAACACCTTCCCTTCTTGGCCACTTGCTCATCCTTATCGCTATATCGCACATAACGGTGAGATAAATACGGTACGAGGAAATCGCAACTGGATGCGGGCCCGGGAATCTCTTCTCGATTCTAAAATCATTCCAGGTGATTTAAAACGGCTATTTCCGATCATCGATACTTCCAGCAGTGATTCTGGATCTTTTGACGAAGTTTTAGAGCTTCTATATTTGGGCGGCCGCTCACTTCCACATTCAGTTCTTATGATGATTCCAGAAGCTTGGGAGAATCATGCGACCATGTCGAAGGAGCGTAGAGATTTTTATGCATTTCATTCAACAATCATGGAGCCATGGGATGGTCCAGCCTGCATAACTTTCACTGATGGCCGGCAGATTGGTGCGGTATTAGATCGAAATGGACTTCGACCATCTCGTTATTGGATAACCAAATCAGGGCTTGTCGTATTAGCTAGCGAGTTCGGCGTCTTGGACTTTAAGCCAGAAGAAGTTGAGGCGAAGGGAAGACTTCAACCCGGACGTATGTTCCTAGTTGATATCGAATCTGGAAAGATCATAGAAGATGATCTAATTAAGGATTCTCTGGCCAAAGCCGCGCCATATGGCCAATGGTTGGAGTCAGGTTTAGTTCGGCTAGAGGATCTTCCCTCACGCGAGCATATTGTCTATCCGCATTCATCTGTTGTCCGTAGACAGAAAGCATTTGGCTACACCGAGGAAGAACTTCGAATAATTCTGACCCCAATGGCTAAATCTGGTGGCGAAGCGCTGGGTTCTATGGGAACAGATTCTCCCATTGCAGCGCTATCAGCAAAGCCAAGGTTGCTCTATGACTATTTCTCGCAGCTCTTTGCTCAGGTAACAAATCCACCCTTGGATGCAATTCGCGAGGAGCTTGTCACAAGTCTGTCAGGTTCGGTCGGTCCAGAATTTAATTTATTGGATCCAGGTCCAGAGTCATGTCGACAGATCGCTCTAGATTTCCCGGTTATCGACAATGATGAACTCGCTAAATTGATCCACGTAAATGAAGATGGGGATCGACCAGGTTTTGCAGCACATGTAGTGCGTGGTCTATTTCCAGTAATGGGCGGCGGTCAGGCTCTTGCCAATCGCATTACTGAAATTCGCCTAGAAGTTTCAAAGGCAATTGCAGAAGGTGCGCACCTAATTGTCTTATCTGATCGCGACGGCGATGCTGAATATGCACCAATTCCATCCTTGTTACTGACCGCAGCAGTTCACCATCATCTAATTCGCGAGAAGACTCGCACTAAGGTGGGCTTAATTGTTGAGTCCGGAGAAGTAAGAGAAGTTCACCATGTAGCGCTCCTTGTTGGTTTTGGCGCCGCGGCAATTAATCCTTACCTAGCGATGGAATCTGCTGAAGACTTAGTACGGCAGGGCGTAATCACAGGTATAACACCAGAAAAAGCAGTTGCAAATCTGATTAAGTCACTCGGTAAAGGTGTTTTGAAAGTAATGTCGAAGATGGGAATCTCAACAATCGCTTCCTATACCGGAGCCCAAGTATTTGAGGCAATTGGGCTATCGCGCGAGGTGGTAGATGAATACTTTGTTGGTGTAACTTCAAAGCTTGGTGGCGTATCAATTGACATGATTGCTAACGAGACAATTATGCGCCATCACATTGCATATCCACCAGGTGGTGAAATTCCAGGGTCCAAGCGCCTCCCAATTGGTGGCGAGTACCAATGGCGCCGCGATGGCGAGCCTCATCTATTTGATCCAGAGACCGTCTTTGCTCTTCAGCATGCAACAAGAAATAAGCGTTATGACATATTCAAGCGGTACACCAATCGAGTTGATGATCAGTCAAAGCGATTGATGACTTTGCGCGGACTCTTCGAGTTTAAAACTGGAATCAGGCCTGCAATTTCGATTGATGAGGTTGAAAGTCGCTCTGAAATAATTAAGCGCTTCTCAACAGGGGCAATGTCTTATGGTTCTATTTCTGCAGAAGCTCACGAAACCCTTGCAATTGCAATGAACCGCTTGGGTGGTAAATCAAATACGGGTGAGGGCGGCGAAGATTCAGCTCGCTATATTCCGGATCTAAATGGCGATTCTCGTCGATCTGCTATTAAGCAAGTAGCTTCTGGCCGTTTCGGTGTAACAAGTGAGTACTTAGTAAATGCAGATGATATTCAAATCAAGATGGCGCAAGGAGCAAAGCCCGGAGAAGGTGGCCAACTCCCTGGGGGCAAGGTCTATCCGTGGATTGCAAAGGTTAGATATTCGACTCCAGGTGTTGGTCTAATTTCACCTCCGCCACACCATGATATTTATTCAATTGAAGATCTTGCACAGTTAATTCACGACTTAAAGAATGCGAACAATAGAGCTCGGGTTCATGTGAAATTAGTGGCTGAAGTTGGAGTCGGAACTGTTGCAGCCGGTGTCAGCAAGGCTCATGCCGATGTAGTACTTATCTCTGGCCATGATGGTGGAACAGGTGCATCTCCACTAACTTCGTTAAAGCATGCGGGAGCGCCGTGGGAGCTTGGGCTAGCTGAGACTCAGCAAACTCTTATGCTAAATGGATTGCGTGATCGAATAGTTGTTCAAGTAGATGGACAGATGAAGACCGGCCGAGACGTAGTTATAGCTGCGCTACTTGGTGGAGAGGAGTTTGGCTTTGCTACGGCGCCATTGGTTGTTTCTGGTTGCATAATGATGAGAGTCTGCCACCTAGATACGTGCCCAGTCGGCGTTGCAACTCAAAATCCAGAGCTACGCAAGCGTTTCAATGGAAAGCCAGAGTTTGTTGAAACTTTCTTTGAATACATTGCGGATGAAGTTCGCGAAAACCTAGCTGCACTCGGTTTTAGGACCTTACAAGAGGCAATCGGTCAAGTGGAATTTCTTGACACCAAGAAGGCCATTTCACACTGGAAGGCAAGTGGCTTAGACCTAGCACCACTCTTGGCTGCGCCAGTTTTCGATACCGATGCGCCAAGGCGAAATACGACAACGCAGGAGCATGGTCTTGAGAACGCTCTGGACAATAAACTCATCGCCCTTGCCGCCCCTGCGCTAGATAAAGGGGAGAGCGTCTCTATAGATGTAGATGTTCGCAATGTTAATCGAACTGTGGGAACAATGCTTGGGTCTGAGATAACGCGCAAATTTGGCGGTGTGGGATTGCCAGAAAATACCGTCGACGTCAAGTTGCACGGAACGGCAGGAAATTCATTTGGTGCTTTTATTCCAAGTGGTTTGACCCTACGACTCTTTGGCGACGCTAATGATTATGTTGGCAAGGGCCTCTCAGGAGGGCGCATAATTGTTCGCCCAGATGAGCGAGCTAGCTTTGCATCAGAAGAGAATGTGATTGCTGGAAATGTAATTGGATATGGCGCAACTTCCGGCGAGATATTCATCCGTGGAAAAGTTGGAGAACGATTCTGTGTTCGAAATTCTGGGGCCATTGCAATCGCAGAAGGCATAGGCGATCACGGTTGCGAATATATGACTGGAGGAACCGCGCTGATTTTAGGCAAGACTGGACGCAATTTTGCAGCCGGTATGTCTGGCGGCAGGGCTTTCGTACTTGATCTAGATGAGGCTCTAGTAAATACTGAAATGGTAGATGTCCTTTCTCTGCCAGTCGATCAGGAGGGCAAGGTTAAAGATTTGGTTGAAAGATTTGCTTTGGAGAGTGGATCTGTTATTGCCTCTAAATTGTTATCTGACTGGGAGAATTCAAAGCGTAGAATCTCACTTGTAATGCCGAGAGATTATGCGCGGGTTCTAATTGCAATTGAACGCGCAGAGCGTGAAGGTCTGCCAGTTGATGTGGTAGTTATGGAGGCAATCAATGGCTGATCCAAAGGGATTCTTAACTACGCCCCGTGTTACTCCAAAACGCCGCCCCATAGATGTACGTATCCTGGACTGGAAGGAAGTTTATGAGCCGCAGGATATGTCTGAACTCAAAAAACAAGCCGGACGCTGTATGGATTGCGGCATTCCGTTCTGTCATCAGGGCTGTCCGCTCGGAAACTTAATTCCAGAATGGAATGATCTAATTTGGCGCGGTGAAACCCAAGAAGCGATTGACCGACTTCACGCAACTAATAATTTTCCAGAATTTACTGGGCGGCTATGTCCAGCACCGTGTGAGACTGCATGTGTAATTGGCATCAATGCTGATGCGGTCACGATTAAACAAGTTGAACTACGTACGATTGAAGAGGCATTCTCAAATGGCACCGTAGTACCTCTGCCACCAGATAGATTAACTGGTAAGACGATTGCAGTCATTGGCTCGGGGCCAGCAGGTTTAGCTGTAGCTCAGCAGCTAACTAGAGCTGGGCACACCGTTGCAGTATATGAACGCGGTGAAAAGCCAGGCGGCCTACTTCGTTACGGAATTCCTGAATTTAAAATGGAGAAGTCAATTTTAGATCGCAGAATTTTGCAGATGGAGGCCGAGGGCACCCGATTTAGAAGTGGCGTAGATGTCGGAGTAGAAATAACTGGTACACAACTTCGAAGCAAGTACAACGCTGTTGTCTTAGCTGTAGGCGCTACTAATTGGCGAGATATTCAAGTTCCGGGTCGTGAACTACAAGGCGTCTACCAGGCTATGGAGTACTTGCCTTGGGGAAATAAGCAAGGTCTAAACGAATTAAAAGAGGCGCCTCCAATCGATGCTAAAGGTAAGCATGTAATTATTCTGGGCGGCGGGGATACCGGCGCTGACTGTCTGGGCACTGCAATCCGTCAAGGAGCAGCGAGTGTTACGCAATTAGAAATTATGCCAAGGCCAGGGGATGAACGCACTAGCGGGCAGCCTTGGCCAACATATCCAATGATCTATCGAGTAAGTAGCGCACATGAAGAAGCTGGCGAGCGAATGTTTGCAGTCTCTACCGAAGAATTTCTTGGCGATGGCAATGGAAAATTGCGTGCTATCAAATTGGTAGAGACGCAATTTAAGGATGGAAAATTTGAGAAAGTTCCTGGTTCAGAGCAAGAACTAAAGGCAGATCTAGTCTTTCTAGCCATGGGCTTTGTCGGGCCAGAAAAGTCAGTCCTATTGCAACAACTTGGCGTAACTTTTGATGAACGCGGAAACATTATCCGAGATGATAAGTATGAGACGGCAGTCGAAGGTGTATATGTCGCGGGCGATGCTGGGCGCGGCCAATCTCTAATTGTTTGGGCAATTGCAGAAGGGCGAAGTGCCGCTGCGGCAGTTGACGAATCTCTAATGGGGCGCACTCAACTACCAGCACCGATTGAGCCAACTGCCAGGCCAATGATGGTTTAAGACTAGGTTCAACCAATAGATAGCTAATAGAATTACTTCCTGGTAAGGAAATTTCAGAGGAGAATAAGGCTTAAAGCGATCAACACTTAAGTTCTAATAATAGAGAAGGTTTAGTAGATGCGTAGAGCGAAGATAGTTTGCACCATGGGCCCGGCAGTTGAATCACCTGAGAAAGTTGATGCGTTAATTGCGGCGGGAATGAATATGGCGCGACTCAATCTTTCTCACGGGGGATATCCAGAGCATCAAGCTCGGCTAGATGCGGTTCGAAGCGCTGCAGCTAAGGCGGGCGTTGCAGTTGCGATACTTGTTGACTTGCAGGGACCAAAGATTCGGCTGGCTCGATTTGCTGATGGGCCGCATGACTTGGCACGTGGTGATATTTTCACAATTACTACAGATGAAGTAGCCGGAAGCAAAGAGCGAGTCGGTACGACTTACAAAGGCCTGCCTGGTGATTGCAAGCCTGGAGATCGAATACTTATTGATGATGGGAAAGTTACTGTTGAGGTTCTAGAGGTAAAAGGTAGCGATGTAATTACCAAATGCATCGAGCCAGGGGCCGTAAGTAATAACAAGGGCATAAACCTTCCAGGTGTAGCAGTCTCGGTGCCAGCACTCTCAGAGAAGGATAAGGAAGATCTGCGTTGGGGCCTTCGCGCCGGAGCAGATTTCATCGCTTTATCATTTGTTCGTAGCGCCTCAGATATTGTGGATGTACATCGCATCATGGATGAAGAGGGAATCCGTAGACCAGTTATAGCTAAAATTGAAAAGCCACAGGCAGTCAAGAATCTAGTTGAAATCGTTGCAGCATTTGATGGAATTATGGTTGCTCGCGGAGATTTAGGTGTTGAGATGCCAATCGAGGAAGTTCCACTAGTGCAGAAGCAGTGCGTAATGCTGGCACGTGAAGCGGCCAAACCGGTAATTGTTGCAACTCAGATGCTTGACTCAATGATTACTAATTCGCGACCTACTCGCGCTGAGGCTACTGACTGTGCAAATGCTGTTCTAGATGGCGCAGACGCGCTCATGCTCTCAGGTGAGACAAGTATTGGAGAATTTGCAATTGAAGCGGTAACTACCATGGCGCGGATAATTGAGCGGACTGAAGAGGCAATGCTAGATCGAATTCCAGCGCTTCGACATGAGCCCAAGACAAAAGGTGGCGCCATAACAAAGGCAGCTACTGAAGTCGGAGCTATTGTTGATGCAAAATACCTAATTGCATTTACCCAGAGTGGCGATTCAGCAAGGCGGATGTCTAGATTGCGATCACCAATCAAAATTATGGCACTTACTCCGGAATTGGCGGTCTTTAATCAGCTTGCTCTGTCTTGGGGTATTGAATCAATGATCACGCCGATGGTTTCGCATACCGATGAGATGGTTGTTCAAGTCGACCGCATCCTTACAGATTCTGGCGCGGTTAAAAAAGGTGAGAATGTCATTATCGTAGCGGGCTCGCCCCCAGGTATACCTGGCTCTACAAATGCGATGCGAGTTCACCGAGTTGGCGACGCCGTCGAAGGAATTGCCCCGGCATATCGGAAGTAGATAAAGTAAACCCGTTGTAATTGCCTCGGTACTCCAACGGTAGAGAGGGCGGACTCAAAATCCGCACAGTGTCGGTTCAAATCCGACTCGAGGCACATGAGTGATATACCAGGCAGCGTCAAAGTCGAGAAGAGCGCGCCACGAATTTTAGTTGCCGAAGATGAAGCGCTGATTCGCCTTGATTTAGTCGAGATGCTTACCGAAGCTGGTTATACCGTTGTCGCGCAGGCCACCAATGGATTAGAAGCAATTGCCCTAGCCAGAGAATTCAAACCAGATCTTGCAATCCTTGATGTAAAAATGCCAGAGCTAGATGGGATTTCAGCGGCGCAGGAAATTATCGAGATCGCTCCAGTTCTAATGCTTACAGCCTTTAGCCAGAGAGAGCTGGTAGAGCGAGCCAGGGATGCCGGCGTAATGGCTTATGTTGTAAAACCATTTGGTATCAGCGACCTAATCCCTGCGATTGAGATTGCGATGAGTCGACACCTTCAAATGCGCGCGCTCAAGTCGGAGGTCTCAGATCTGTATGAACGGCTTGAAACGCGAAAGATTATAGATAAAGCAAAAGGTATTTTGATGGCCGCCATGGCGCTGAGCGAACCCGAGGCATTTAGTTGGATTCAACGTGCGGCTATGGATCGGAGACTTACGATGAAAGAGGTGGCTCTTGCCATCACCGACCCCAGCAAGGCTGAGCAGCTCGAATTCTGAAGAAGATCCTGATTTTAGCCCTATTTTCTCATGCCAGCCTGTTTACCCAAAATAGATATCAAGTTATGATTCCCTCATCCTTCTTGGGCTGTAGCAGTACAGGTTCAAGCGGGCAATTACTGAAAGGGATAAAATGCAGAGATTCAATAAAGCGACCATGGTCGTTGTTGCAGCTGTTGCCAGCTTAGTTCTAGTTAGCTGCGGCGGCGGAAACAATGCTTCTGGTCCATTAAAAATAGGTTCACTACTTCCTGAGACAGGAAGTCTTGCATTCCTAGGACCCCCAGAGTTTGCTGGCGTTGATCTAGCAGTTGAAGAGATCAATGCGGCTGGTGGCGTACTAGGCGAAAATATCGAACACATTCGTGGCGATTCAGGAGATACAAGCTCTGATATTGCACAACAGACAACTGATTCACATATCTCAGCTGGCGTTAGTGCAATTGTTGGCGCAGCCTCATCAGGTGTTTCTTTCACAGTAATCGACAAGATTGCTAGTGCTGAGATTGTTCACTTCTCACCAGCGAACACTTCACCAGACTTCACAAATTATGAAGATGATGGCTACTACTTCCGTACTGCACCATCAGATACATTCCAAGGAGCAGTTCTTGGTCAACTAATGGCAAAGGAAGGCGCGAAAAACGCTGTATTCCTAAACCTTGATGATGCTTACGGTAACGGCTTAGCTAAGTATGCATCTGCCGCATTTACTGGTACCTCAACAAATATCGTCTACAACCCACAAGCTGCTGAGTTCTCAGCAGATGTTGCAAAGGCTAAGGCTGCAAACCCAGATGCAATTGCACTCATCGGCTTTGATGAGACTGCGAAGATCTTCACAGAGCTAATCAAGCAGGGAATTGGCCCAGATAAGGTCAAGACCTATCTTGTTGACGGAAACCTTTCAAGCGGTGCTTACAAGGATCTACCTGCAGGAATCATGACGGGCGTAAAAGCTACCCTTCCTGGTGTATTTGCAGATGGCACCTTACAGAAGCGTCTTCTCGGAGTGGATCCAGCACTTACAGACTTCTCATATGCTCCGGAGTCTTATGATGCAATAATTCTGATTGCACTTGCAGCAGAGCAGGGCGGTTCAACGGATGGTAAGACAATCCGTGACAACCTAGTATCTGTTTCAAAGGGTGGCACAAAGTGCACAACCTTTGCTGATTGCAAGGCGTTAATCGCTGATGGCGAAGATATCGACTACGACGGTGTTTCTGGTCCAGTCGAGTTCGGCAACAATGGAGATCCGTCATACGCAACTATGGGTATCTACCAATACACAGCTAACGATAAGTACGTAGCACTTCCAGCAGAGTTCATCTCTGGTGATGTGCCAGCGGGCGAGTAATTAGCTAATAGCAAGAAGTAGAAATGGAGGGGCCCGCCGGTTTAACCGGCGGGCCCCTCTTACTTTTACATGAGCGCTAAGCTCTATTATTTAGCTAGGGTACCTAGATAGAGCTCAATCACCTTTGGATCTGTAGAGAGTGATTTCCCAGTTCCCTCATAAGCATTTGTGCCTTGATCTAAAACATAACCACGATCAACAATTTGCAGGCATCTTCTTGCATTCTGCTCAACCATAATCACAGTTACACCAATTTTATTAATCTCCCTTACTCGGACGAAAACGTCATCCTGCAGCGCAGGAGATAGGCCAGCACTGGGTTCATCAAGTAAAAGCACAGATGGGTTCATCATTAGCGCACGTCCCATAGCTACCATCTGGCGTTCGCCTCCAGAGAGTGATCCAGCACGTTGTTTGCGACGAGTAGCAAGGGTGGGAAATAGATTTGTAACAAAGTCAAAGCGCTCATTGAACTGATCAGGGGCTTGAAAAGCACCCATCTGTAAATTCTCTTCAATGGTGAGTGAAGGAAAAACATTATTACTCTGGGGGACGAAGCCAATTCCACGAGCTACAAGTTCATCAGCTCTCATATTTGTAATCGTCTCGCCATTTAGAGTGACTTGACCCTCTCGAACCTTTACTAAACCAAAGAGCGCCTTTAAGAGTGTGGATTTTCCGGCACCGTTAGGACCGATAATTCCGACTAGTTCACCCTTATTTGCATAGAGGTTACATTCATTGAGGATATTAATTCCGGGTAGATAACCTGCAACCAGATCTTTCGCATCAACTAGTGGCGATACCGATGTTGATGAGGTACTCATACTTAGGAACCTTCCTGGTTGGCTGATAAATTCTCGTTATGGTGCGCGCCAAGATAAGCCTCAATAACTTGTTGGTTACCCATGACTGAGGCAGGAGTGCCTTCGGCGATAATTTCACCTTGGGCCATAACTATTACCCAATCACTAATCTCATGGACCATATCCATATCGTGTTCAACGAATAAGACAGTCTTTCCTTCGGTCCGCAGCTCTTTGATGTGCTCTAGAAGGGATTGTTTGAGGGCGGGGTTAACACCAGCCATTGGCTCATCGAGCATAACCATCTCTGGTTCAACCATAAGTGCGCGCGCCATCTCAAGTAGTTTGCGCTGTCCACCGGACAGGGCGGCGGCAAAATCATCTTGCTTCTCTATAAGTTTGAAGTTCGTCAGAATTGCAGTAGCTCGCTCGCGAATCTCAGCCTCTTGTGCGCGCCACATCCACGGGAAGACCGAGCGCAGAACAGACTCACCTTTTTGACCACGGGCTCCAAGTGCCATATTTTCAATTACGGTCAGGCGGTATAACGCTTTAGTTAATTGGAATGTTCTAACCATTCCTAAACGTGCAACTTTATGGGGTGGAATTCCATTGAGCGCTCTTCCGTTGAAGCTCCAGGTTCCAGAGTTTGGAGTGTCATAACCAGTTAAGAGATTGAAAAAAGTTGTCTTTCCGGCGCCATTTGGTCCGATTAGAGCGGTAATTGAACCTCGCTGAACCTCAAGGTGATCAACATTTACAGCGGTCAGTCCGCCAAATTGTCTAGCGATCTTATCCGCGACCAAAATTGGATCTGACTTTGCAGAGCCTGGAGTAGGCGAGGTTGTTAATGCAAAACTTGCATCTATGCTCTTAGGCTTTTGCATCGAGTGCCAACTCCTTTTTATCTCCAAAGATCCCTTGCGGTCTAAAAATCATCAGAGCCATTAATCCAAGGCCCATCAACATAAATCTAATTTGGCTAACTTGATTTACACCAATTAGCCAATGCGGAATCACATTATTTGTAACTCCTTGACGTAGAACTTGCTCAATAAAGACGATCAAGAACCAGAAAATCATCGCGCCAACTACCGGTGAAAATACTCTTGCAGCTCCTCCAAGGATGAGAACGGTATAAGCGAAGAAGGTTAAGGCAGTTCCATAGTTATCTGGCTGGACAGATTGGCGAGATAGAGCGTAAACAAAGCCGCCCATAGAACCAACAACACCACCGATAATTAGTGACTGCATCTTATAGAGGTAGACATTTTTTCCAAGAGAACGAACTGCATCTTCATCTTCACGAATAGCGCGCATTACACGCCCCCAAGGTGAGTTGACCATTATCCACATTACAAATGTAATTGCGGCAACAAGGCTCCAACCGGTTATTACAACCCAGAGGTCGTTGGCATTGAAGCGCAGAATAGGGGTATCTAAACCTGACTTAAATGGGTTGAGGGCAAAGAAGTCTTTTCCAAATTTGCCGGTAATTCCATCGGATCCACCTAGCCACTCATTGAATGTCGCAGATCTTGCAATCTGTCGGACAATCTCAGCGGCAGCAATCGTGACGATAGCGAGGTAATCCGCCCGCAGTTTGAGGGTAGGAACTCCTAGCAGGAGGGCAAATATTACTGAGTTGCAGATTCCGATCAGAAAGGCAATCCAAAGTGGAATACCAAATGAGATTACAGGGACTGCAACGCTATAGGCACCAATCGCTAAAAAGCCTGCCTGTCCGAAGTTTAGGAGTCCGGTATAGCCGAAGTGCATATTAAGTCCGATAGCGGCAAGTGCGAAGATGATTGTGTTTACACCGATAGTTGCGCTTAGCGTCTGCTGTGCAATAAAGAGAAAGTCCATCTATCCGATCCTCTCTTTCTTGCCCAGGATTCCCTGTGGTCTTACGACCAAAATAATAATCAAGACAATCAACGCTCCTACATATTTAAGTTCTGTCGGGATAAACAAGGTTGAAAGCTGTACAAAGAGCCCAATAATCAAAGATCCAACTAAGGCGCCATTTGCCGTACCGAGGCCACCTAAGGTGACGGCTGCGAAGATTAACAGCAACATGTCCTGTCCCATCAAGAAACTCACACCTTGATTTACAGTGACAATAACGCCGGCATAGGTGGCAAGACCAGCGCCTAAAATCCAGACCGCTTTAATTACTTTCTGAACATCAATTCCAGAAGCTGAGGCTAGGGCCGGGTTATCCGAAACCGCGCGACTTGCCTTGCCCATTCGAGTTCTAAGTAGCCAAAATGTGGCAAGGATTATGAAAATGATTCCGATAACGGTAGTAAGAATTGACTTTGGCGTAATGTTTACTAGACCTATCTCTAAGCCAGCCTGCCCCGCATATTGTGGAAGCTGGCGGGTATCACCGCCAAAGAGGAAGAGGAAGAAGTAGCGCAGGAAGATTGCAAGTCCGATCGAAACTACGAGCATTGCAATAAGCCCAGTTCCACGCTTACGGAGCGGTTTCCAGAGATACCTATCCTGCAGAAAACCAGAGATGAAGGCGCCGAGAAGAACGGCTATCGGAGCGGCTACCAGTACCGGGAGTTTTATGATTGCACTCAGGTAATAGAGAAGTAGTCCGCCAAAGGTAAGAATTTCACCATGGGCAAAGTTTGTTAAGCCAGTTGTGCCAAAGATTAGGCTTAGGCCGAGAGCGGCAAGTCCAATAATAAGACCAAGAATCAGGCCATCGACTGCAAGCTGCGCCGAACGCTCGAGCGTGCTCGCCTTAGCAACACCCGGACCGATAGGAAAGAGAAGTCTAAGATCTACTCCCAACATAAAGACATTGGCCCTAACCGTGCTCTTCGTTGGATCTGTTAGAGCTTGACCATCAGGTAGGTCATCTTGGTTAATGGTTAAGCTAAAAGTTCCTTTTGTGAGGATTTCAACCTTCCAATTGCCTTCTGCATCGGTTGCAACGTCTTTTGCAAAGCCCTCTGGTCCTATAACGGCCACTCCGATATTCGGCAATGGAGCGCCATCTTTACCAGAGATCGTTCCATACAGCTTGGTTGGGGTAGCTGCTTCTTCTGCAGCGCTTGCAGAGGATCCCAGAAATATAGTCGAAGAAAATGAGAGCAATAGAAGAATCGCAATTGAGCTGGCTTTACGGAATGAGAAGTGATGGCGATAACTTTTTAAACTCCCAATAAGTGAAGAGTTATTTTTCGATGTCACTGAAGCCAAACTCAAGGCATTCTCCATTCTTGATATTGATTATTCAGGCTGGTTGAAACGGGCAGGATATGGCCTTACTTTAGCGAGTTCGCCTATCTTTCGGCAAGGATTAGGCAGGTTATGCGCGCCGTACAGCTCCGCTCACCAGCTTCATTTAGGATAATTACGTCGTAGGTACATATTGTCTTTCCCAGAGAAATCGCCGTTGCTGTTGCAGTGACATATCCGGATCTAGCAGACTTATGATGAGTAGCGTTGACATCTAGTCCGACTATTCGTCGATTCTCTCCAGCATGCAATTGGGTTCCGATTGAACCAAGACTCTCAGCCAAGACAATGTTAGCGCCACCGTGGAGAAGTCCGATTGGTTGGGTATTTCCAACTACCGGCATTCGCGCAACTAATCTCTCAGGAGTTGCTTCAAGGATCTCGATACCCATCTTCTCGCCTAGTGCACCATTGCCACGCTTATTGATTATTTCGAGGAAATCATCCATGTCGGTAAGTCTAGCCAATAGACTCACCAGAAGTGAGCGCAAATAAGAGACTTTTATTGATCGATGGCCATTCACTTGCCTATCGAGCCTTTTATGCGCTTCCAGCCGAAAATTTTGCAACCGCCTCTGGCCAACACACAAATGCAATCTATGGCTTCGCCTCGATGCTCATAAATTTGATCTCATCAGAGAAGCCCACACACATTGCAACTGCCTTTGACGTATCGCGTAAAACATTTCGATCTGAACGTTTCCCAGATTACAAGGCAAATAGAAGCGCAACGCCAGATGAATTTCGTTCGCAGACCGGTTATCTATTTGAACTCGTCGCAGGCTTTGGAATTCGTCACTTTGCGGTAGAAGGATTTGAAGCTGATGACATTATCGCAACACTTGCAAAGCGTGCCGAGTCAGAAGGCTTTGAAATCCTTATCTGCACTGGAGATCGTGACTCGTTTCAGTTGATTAACGAGCAGACAACGGTCCTATATCCCAAGCGAGGTGTTGCTGATTTGGCCAGAATGACGCCAGGCGCTGTTGTTGAAAAATATGGATTAACGCCAACTCAGTACCCAGATTTTGCCGCGCTTCGCGGGGATCCCAGTGACAATCTTCCTTCTATCCCAGGAGTCGGCGAGAAGACGGCAGCTAAATGGATTGCACAATATGGATCCTTGAGTGAACTGCTTTCAAACGTTCAGGAGATTGGTGGCAAGGTTGGAGATTCACTGCGAGCAAATTTGGCCTCTGTCGAACTTAACGCCGAATTAACAGCGCTTCGAAGTGATATGGAAATCGGGGTCGCAATCGATGATTTAAAGTGGGCAGGGGTCGATTCTGCGCCCTTAAACAAACTTCTTGACCTCCTTGAAATCAGAGCAATAAAGGATCGAATCAAGGTGTTAGACGGTGCTGGTTCGCTCCCGGATAGCACTGTTTCTGAGGTGATAAAGAGCGCACCAGTAACCAAGGCTTTAAAAACAAGCGAGATCAGCTCCGACCAATTAAGTGAGGTACTAACGGGGCGAACACTTCCGGTAGCGATTGATTTTTACGCACCAGAGGGTGAACTCCTTGAATATGCAGTCGCATTGGACGCTTCAAATACTTATTTGGTAAGAGAAGGTAAGGTCGGTACTTGGTTAGCAGATTCAAAAATTCCTAAGTACCTCCATGGCGCAAAGGTGATTCTTCGCGAGATTGCGATTGGATCGATAGCCTTTGATACCGAACTCGCTGCATATCTAATAAATCCTGGGGGCCGCAATTTAGAGCTGTCGGACCTTACTGAAAGATTCTTAGGTATCGTAAATGCCGAACAGGAAGAGTCTCTCTTCTCACAATTTGATGGTTCAGGTGCGAGTGCTATTTATCAGCTAGTTCCAATTTTAAGCAGCGAGCTTGCAGATCGCGAGATGACCAAATTGTTATCTGATTTAGAGATTCCAGTTTTGGTTGAGTTGGCAGAGATGGAAGCGTTTGGCATTGGAGTTGATTTTGAAAAGCTAACTACACTTTCGAAGTTCTTTGATGGCGAGGTGGAGCGTGAAACTAGGGGAGCCCATAAAGAAGCTGGTCGTGAATTTAACGTCGGTTCACCAAAGCAGCTCCAAGTAGTTCTATTTGATGATCTTGGACTGCCAAAGACTAAGAAGATTAAGACGGGATTCACGACCGGTGCCGAGAGCCTAGATTGGTTATTTGCTAAAACTAAGCATCCAATTCTTAAGCACCTGCTTCGAATTCGCGAAGCAGGAAAATTAGCTACTACGGTCACTGGGCTAATGGATGCAACCGCAAAAGATGGCCGGATTCATACTATTTTTCAACAGACAGTTACGGCGACCGGAAGATTATCTTCAACGAATCCAAATCTTCAGAACATTCCGGTACGCACCCAAGAAGGGCGAATGATCCGTGATTGCTTCATTTCAGAAAAGCCATATGTAACTCTGTTGACGGCAGATTACAGTCAGATCGAGATGCGCATAATGGCCCATCTCTCTGCCGATGCAAATCTTATTGAGGCATTCAATATGGGTGAAGACTTGCATTCAACAGTTGCGGGGTTGGTTTTTGGTGTTAAGCCAGATGGCGTTGATGCTGAGATGCGTCGTCAAATTAAGGCGATGTCCTATGGTCTGGCTTACGGTCTATCCGCATATGGTTTAGCCCAACAGCTAGATCTCTCGCCAACCGATGCTGCGATACTGATGGATAAGTATTTTTCTCGCTTCGGTGGAATCCGAGATTACTTGGCACAAGTTGTAGTAGTTGCTCGGGCAAATGGATATACCGAAACGATTATGGGTCGCCGTAGGTACTTGCCAGATTTAAATAGTGAGAATCGGGCCCGAAGGGAAGTTGCTGAAAGAATGGCGCTAAATGCCCCAATCCAAGGCTCTGCGGCAGACATTATTAAAGTTGCAATGTTAAATGTTGCAGAAGAAATACGCACTCACTCTTTGAAATCACGATTGTTGTTGCAGGTTCATGATGAGTTGATATTGGAGCTAGCGGAGGGTGAAGAGGAGGCTCTAACCACTTTAGTAAAGGGCGCCATGGGTAAAGCTTTTAAACTCTCAGTTCCATTGGATGTGAATATTGGAATTGGCGCTAGCTGGGATTTAGCTGCTCACTAATCTTGTTGGCAATGTAGTATCTAAAGAAATTAGGAAGCTAGGGACTTGATTCCAGCCGGAGATAAGCAAGAATGGGACTAATTAGTAATTGCTGGACTCCTTTCATTTTTAGGAGTTCGAGATATGCGTGCATCTGAGGATTCTAGACCTCGATTTTGACCATATTCATAGGTACAAGTAGCCTTGGCTCTTCGTGAATCACCCAGATTTATGAAATTTCCTATCCCTACTACTTTCTATCCCTACGGAGAATTTTGACCCCTACACAAATCACAGTAAATGACATTGGCTCAGCCGAAGATTTTCTTGCCGCAATCGAAGGCACAATTAAGAATTTTAATGATGGCGATCTAGTAATTGGAACCGTTGTTCAAATTGACCGCGAAGAAGTACTGCTAGATATTGGATACAAGACCGAGGGTGTAATCCCATCTCGCGAATTATCTATTCGCCACGACATCGCTCCATCAGAAATTGTCTCTGTTGGCGATCGGGTTGAAGCTCTTGTAATAACCAAAGAAGATAAAGAAGGTCGCCTAATCCTCTCAAAGAAGCGCGCACAATATGAACGCGCCTGGGGAGAAATTGAAGGCAAGAAAGAACGTGACGAGGTTGTCACTGGAACTGTTATTGAAGTTGTTAAGGGTGGTCTGATTGTTGATATTGGATTACGTGGCTTCCTGCCAGCATCGTTAGTAGAGATGCGTCGAGTACGCGACCTAACTCCATACATTGGGCAGCAAGTAGAAGCGCGCATTATCGAACTAGATAAGAATCGCAATAACGTTGTTCTATCTCGTCGTGCATTCCTAGAGCAGACACAATCTGCTTCACGAACAACATTCCTAAATCAACTCGAGAAGGGCCAGGTTCGTTCTGGCGTAGTTTCATCTATCGTCAACTTCGGAGCATTTGTTGATCTAGGTGGCGTCGATGGTCTAGTCCACGTCTCAGAACTTTCTTGGAAGCATATCGATCATCCAAATGAAGTTGTTGAAGTTGGAGATGCGGTCACTGTTGAAGTTCTTGAAGTGGATTTCGAGCGCGAACGCGTTTCACTCTCACTCAAGGCAACTCAGGAAGATCCATGGCAGGCATTTGCTCGCACTCATGCGATCAACCAAGTAGTTCCTGGTGAAGTTACCAAGCTAGTTCCGTTTGGCGCATTCATTCGAGTATTCGAAGGCATCGAAGGCCTTGTTCACATTTCAGAGTTGGCAGAACGCCATGTTGAGATTCCAGAGCAGGTTGTCCAAGTTGGTGATGAGCTATTTGTAAAGATTATTGATATCGATTTAGAACGCCGTCGAATCTCACTATCTTTAAAGCAAGCTAATGAAGGACACGAGGTAGAGATCGAAGCATTTGATCCAACTCAATACGGAATGGCTGCTCGTTATGATGCAGATGGAAACTTCATATATCCAGAAGGTTTCGATGCAGATTCACAAGAGTGGCGTCCAGGTTTTGAAACCCAGCGCGAAGAGTGGGAGCGCCAATATGCTGAAGCGCAATCTCGCTTCATGGCACACCGCAAGCAGAAGGAAGAGGCCAAGGCAGCTGATGCAGCTGCAGAGGATTCTCCTAGCGATTCTGCTAGCGATGCTCCGGCAGACTCTTCAACAGAAGAAGCCAGTGCGGCGAATCCACCTGAGTAAGAAAATAGCGTTAAGGGCCTTGACTTCGGTCAGGGCCCTTTTCATTTTAAAAGATAAGATTGCAAGGTGTTAAAAGTTGCGCTTACCGGTGGAATAGGTTCCGGTAAATCTGTTGCGGGGGATTTCTTTGAAGATCTTGGCGCAGTGGTTATTGATGCTGACCAACTTGCACGCGCGGTTGTTGAGCGTGGCACTGAAGGTTTTGATGAATTAGTTTCAGCATTCGGCGATGAGATTCTTACAAATGGGTTACTGGATCGAGCGAAATTAGCAGAAATAGTCTTTGCTGATAAGCAGAAGCTGTTGAGGCTTGAAGGCATTATCCATCCCAGAGTCTTACAAGCCTTTGAAGAGATTGTGGAAGCAAGCCCTTTGAATTCTGTCATTATCTACCAGATACCGATTCTTGTTGAAAAAGCGGCCAAAGATAGATTTGATTATGTAATCACTGTAACTGCGCCGCTTGAAGTGCGTATCGCAAGACTCAAAGCACGAGGCATGAAGAGCTATGAGATTGATGCCAGATTGAAGGCGCAAGCTAGTGATAGCGAGCGAAGCGATATCGCAGATAGCGTCTTTGAAAATAGTGGAGATCTAGATACTTTGTTGCGCCAAGTTGAGAATATCTATGAGGACGTTCTTCTGCCAAGAGCAGAAGCAAAAATGGCATAGCCTATGCGCCCAATAACAGATCTTGCCCGTAAATTAAATCCATTTGAAGTCATTAGTGATTACATCCCCTCAGGAGACCAACCGACTGCAATCGCAGAACTGGTGGAGCGAATCAATGCTGGCGAGAAGGATGTGGTTTTACTAGGTGCAACTGGTACTGGAAAATCAGCAACCACAGCTTGGCTAATCGAAAAATTGCAGAGACCAACCCTTGTCTTGGCACCCAACAAGACTCTTGCGGCACAACTTGCTAACGAGTTCCGGGAGTTAATGCCAAATAATGCGGTCGAATATTTTGTCTCTTACTACGATTATTACCAGCCAGAGGCATACGTTCCGCAGACTGATACCTTTATAGAGAAAGATAGTTCGGTAAATAGTGAGGTTGAACGTCTGCGACATTCGGCGACAAATTCGCTCCTAACTCGCCGTGATGTAATCGTGGTAGCAACAGTCTCATGCATCTATGGTCTTGGAACTCCACAGGAATATGTGGATCGGATGATTAAGTTACAAATCGGTGATTCGATAGAGCGAAATGCGCTACTTAGAAAGTTTGTTGATATTCAATATAAGCGAAATGACATGACATTTGAGCGTGGCACATTTCGAGTTCGTGGAGATACGATCGAGATAATTCCGATGTATGAAGAGCTAGCGCTTCGTATCGAAATGTTTGGCGATGAGATAGAGCGGATCACCACGTTGCATCCGCTAACTGGTGAAATAATCCGAGATGAAACCGAGATGTATATCTTCCCTGCGAGTCATTATTCGGCTGGCCCTGAGACTATGAATCGGGCAATTGATGCAATCCAGCTCGAGATGGAATCTAAAGTCGATGAATTTGAACGTCAGAATAAATTATTGGAAGCACAGCGAATCCGAATGCGGACGACCTTTGATATTGAGATGATGCGCCAACTTGGTTTCTGCTCTGGTATTGAAAACTACTCCAGACATATCGATGGCAGAGGTGTGGGATCACCACCAAACTGTTTGTTGGATTACTTTCCTGAAGATTTTCTCGTGGTTATCGATGAGTCTCATGTAACAGTTCCGCAGATAGGAGCGATGTATGAAGGTGACGCCTCTCGTAAGCGAACCCTCGTAGAACATGGTTTCCGTCTACCTTCTGCGATGGACAACCGACCGCTACGCTTTGCCGAATTTATTGAACGTAAGGGACAGACTGTTTACCTTTCGGCCACACCTGGCAAATATGAACTCGAGAAGACCGGTGGTCAATTCGTAGAACAAGTTATTCGACCTACAGGCCTTATAGATCCCAAGATTGTTATTAAACCTATCAAGGGTCAGATTGATGATCTGGTCTATGAGATTAATCTTCGTGCCGCAAAGAATGAGCGGATCTTGGTTACGACACTTACCAAAAAGATGTCTGAGGATTTAACTGACTATTTAATGGAACTTGGTATTCGAGTTAGGTATTTACATTCGGAGGTCGACACTTTACGTAGAGTTGAACTTCTTCGCGAACTTAGGTCAGGTGAATACGATGTTCTTATCGGAATAAATCTACTTCGCGAAGGTCTCGACCTTCCAGAAGTCTCACTAGTTGCAATTTTGGATGCTGATAAGCAAGGTTTTCTTCGCTCGGCTACCTCACTAATTCAGACAATTGGCCGAGCAGCAAGAAATGTTTCCGGTGAAGTTCACATGTATGCCGATAGCATCACACCAGCTATGGCTCAGGCGATTGATGAGACCAACCGGCGCAGGGCAAAGCAGGTCGCATATAACACCGAGCACGGAATCGATCCAACCCCACTTCGTAAAAAGATAGCTGATATAACTGACTTAATAACGAAAGAGGCTCTAGATACTGAAGGGTTGGGTGGCAAAGTCCCATCATCTGGAATTGCGAAGTCAGCTCATTCCATGCCGCGACAAGAGCTAATTGGTCTCATAGAATCACTCACTGATCAGATGAAGTTAGCAGCGAGTGATCTGCATTTTGAGTTGGCGGCTAGATTTAGAGACGAGATCAGAGAGCTCAAGAAAGAGCTTCGCGGAATGGAAGAGGCGGGAACTTGAGCATCGATAGGCTGGTCGTTAGGGGAGCACGCGAACATAACTTAAAGAATGTTTCGATAGATTTGCCGCGAAATTCGCTAATTGTCTTCACCGGACTTTCGGGATCTGGAAAATCTTCACTTGCCTTTGATACGATTTTTGCTGAAGGACAGCGCAGATATGTTGAATCACTCTCGGCATACGCCAGACAATTTTTGGGGCAGATGGATAAGCCTGATGTTGATTTTATCGAAGGGCTCTCACCAGCAGTATCAATAGATCAAAAATCTACTAATCGCAATCCACGCTCAACAGTTGGCACGATTACTGAAGTCTACGATTATCTAAGGCTGCTCTTTGCAAGAGCTGGTCGACCACATTGTCCTAGCTGTGGAAAAGCAATAGCAAAGCAGAGCCCGCAGAATATTGTTGATCAAATTCTGGCAATGCCTGAAGCCACAAAATTTTTAGTTCTTGCTCCAGTAGTTCGTGCCCGCAAGGGTGAGTTCTTAGATCTCTTTAAGGATTTCACAACCCAAGGCTTTTCAAGAGTCCGAGTAGATGGTGTTGTCTATGCGATTGCCGAAGTCCCAAAGTTAAAGAAGCAAGAGAAGCACACTATTGAAGTAGTAGTTGATCGATTAACGGTTAAGGCAGAATCTAAGACCAGGTTAACTGATTCAATTGAGACAGCTCTTCGTTTAGCAAGTGGTTTAGTGATTCTAGATTTTGTTGATGTAAAAATCGGAGCCCCTGGTAGGGAGCGAACCTTTAGTGAGCACATGGCCTGTCATGATTGCGAGCTCTCATTTGAAGAGCTCGAACCGAGATCATTCTCCTTTAACTCGCCATTTGGCGCCTGTCCTGAGTGCACGGGAATTGGTACAAAACTTGAGGTCGATGAAGAGCTTGTGATTCCAGATGGCGATTTATCGATCAACGGCGGCGCGATTGCTCCTTGGTCGGGTGGCCAATCATCTGAATATTTCTCGAGGCTACTTGAAGCTCTGGCGGGAGAGCTTAAATTTTCGCTAGACAACCCTTGGCGAAAATTATCAACTAAAGCTCGTGAGGCGATTCTCCATGGCTGGGATTATGAAGTCCATGTTAAGTACAAGAATCGCTATGGCCGCGTACGTAATTATTCAACTGGATTCGAGGGCGTTGTCTCATTTATAGAACGTCGCCACTCTGAAACTGATAGCGATTTTTCTCGTGATAAGTATGAGGCCTATATGCGAGAGACACCTTGTCCGGTATGTAAAGGAACCAGACTTAAACCAGAGGTATTAGCTGTAACAATTGGCGAGAAGAGTATTGCCGCGATCTGTGAACTTTCGATAAAAGATTGTGCAGTTTTTCTACAGAAGATCTCACTCAATGCGCGAGAGAAGCAGATTGCCGAGCGCGTCTTAAAAGAGGTAAATGCAAGGTTGGGATTCTTGCTAGATGTTGGACTCGATTACCTCTCACTAGATAGACCAGCGGCAACGCTCTCTGGCGGAGAAGCCCAACGCATTCGACTTGCAACCCAGATTGGCTCTGGCCTCGTTGGCGTTCTCTATGTTTTAGATGAGCCAAGCATCGGTCTACACCAGAGAGATAATCGGAGATTGATCGATACCCTCACCAGATTGCGAGATCTTGGAAATACGCTAATTATTGTTGAGCATGATGAAGACACAATTAGAACTGCTGACTGGATCGTAGATATTGGACCTGGGGCAGGTGAGCACGGAGGACATGTCGTCTCATCAGGAGACTATCAAGCACTCATATCTGCCAAGGATTCGATTACTGGTGCTTATTTAGCGGGGCGAACCAAAATTGAAGTTCCTAAGAAGCGGCGCGAGATAGATCTAAAACGTAGTCTGGTCGTCAAGGGAGCGCGTGAGAATAATCTGCAGAATATTGATGTCACCTTTCCGCTCGGAGCATTTGTAGCAATATCTGGCGTTAGTGGCTCTGGTAAATCAACTCTCGTAAATGACATTTTATACTCGGTCCTGGCAAATAAATTAAATGGCGCTCGGATAGTTCCTGGTCGCCACAAATCTATATCAGGCCTAGATTTCCTAGACAAGGTAGTACATGTTGATCAATCGCCAATCGGCCGGACTCCTAGGTCAAATCCTGCAACATATACCGGCTTATTCGATAAAGTTCGAGCGCTATTTGCTGAGACGACAGAGGCAAAAATCCGCGGATATCTACAGGGCAGATTCTCATTTAATGTAAAGGGAGGGCGCTGTGAGAATTGCGCAGGCGATGGAACTATCACTATCGAGATGAATTTTTTGCCCGATGTCTATGTACCCTGCGAAGTTTGCCACGGTGCTCGATATAACCGAGAGACTCTTGAAGTGCACTATAAGGGCAAGACCATCGCTCAAGTTTTGGATATGCCGATCGAGGGAGCCTTTGAATTCTTTGAGTCGGTCCCAACAATTGCTCGTTATTTAAAGACGCTAAATGATGTTGGCCTGGGTTATGTACGTTTGGGCCAATCAGCCCCAACACTCTCTGGGGGCGAGGCACAGCGCGTAAAGCTGGCCACCGAATTACAGCGGCGCTCAACGGGGCGAACTATCTATGTCCTAGATGAACCTACAACCGGGCTGCACTTTGAAGATGTCAGAAAGTTACTTATAGTTTTAAATCGCTTGGTTGATTCTGGAAACACAGTAATTGTTATCGAACACAATTTGGATGTTATTAAATCCGCAGATTGGATTATCGATCTAGGCCCAGAAGGTGGTTCTGGGGGTGGACTTGTTATTGCAGAAGGAACTCCGGAACTTGTTGCCAAGAGCAAGGCGAGCTATACAGCCACATTCCTGGCCGAGTCGCTCAAGGCCTAAAGGCTATGGCAGATCCGCAGAGCTACCGCCCGACTTCAATTCCAACAGATCCTGGCGTCTATAGATTCTTTGATGATAAAGATCGGGTCATATATGTTGGCAAGGCAAAGAATTTAAGGAATCGGCTAAATTCATATTTCCAGAAGAACTTGCCAGAGAAGACTTATCGAATGGTTCACTCAGCCGTACGAATCGACTGGACCGTGGTGAATACTGAAATTGAAGCGCTTCAACTTGAATTCACCTGGATTAAGACCGAGAACCCCAAGTACAACATCCAATTCAAAGATGATAAGTCTTATCCTTATCTGGCCGTGAGCATAAAAGATGAATACCCCAGGCTCTTTATTTCGCGCGCTAAGAAGCGAGCAGGCGTTAAATACTTTGGACCATATGCACATGCCTGGGCGCTTCGAAGTACCTTTGATGTGATGCAGAAGTTATACCCGATTAGAAGCTGCACCGATTCGAATTTCTCTAGAGCAGCTAAAAGTGGCCGCCAGTGCCTACTTGGTGATATTGGCAAATGTGCCGCACCTTGTGTTGAATGGATTTCAAAGGATGATCACCAACTTTTAGCTCAGAAGCTGATTAATTTTGTGGACTCAAATTCTGGTGACGTAGCAGAAACTCTGAGCAAGGATATGCAGAAGGCTGCGGATAGCGAAGAGTTTGAGCGGGCAGCAAAGATTCGTGATCAGATTGCGGCAATTGAAAAATCTTCAGAGACGGCCGGAACATTTCTAAGTGAGAATTTCTCTGCTGATATCTTGGCCTCATTCTCTGAAATCACGCACAGCGCGATCACGCTATTTACAGTTAGGTTTGGCCGAGTCGTTGGCTCTAGATCGTGGATATTAGATCGTGCAGATGTCCTTGAAGATCAGAGTGTTATTGAGGCGATGCTTGCAAAAATTTACTCAGAGTTAGATCCGCCAACTGAGATTCTGGTTGATGAGTTGCCACAAGATTTGCAGACCGTTGAAAGTTGGCTAAGCGAGAGGCTTGGGAAGAGAGTCACCATCTCCAAGCCCATTCGGGGCGATAAATTTGAAGTAGTAGCGACAGTAAAGCGCAATGCAAATCAAGCCCTAATTCAGTACTTGAGCAAACGATCTAATGATGCCGCAGTTTCAGGCAGAGCCTTGGAGGAGATTGCCAACCTCCTTGATCTACCTGAATTACCACTTCGAATTGAATGCTTTGACATCTCCAATATTCAGGGCAAACATATGGTGGCCTCGATGGTTGTATTTGAGGATGGTCAAATTAAGAAGAGTGACTACCGTCGATTTGCAATTGATGATGATGCTGGTTTCGATGACACGAGAGCGATGCACCACGTATTGACTAGAAGGCTGAAGCGATATTTAGCTGAACGGGAGATTGATAATTCAGAGATATCGCAATTGGGGGGTGCACGTCCGAAATTTGCTTACCCACCACAACTTATTGTCGTTGATGGTGGCGCCCCACAAGTTGCAGCAGCCGTACGAGCTCTAGCTGACCTAGGAATTTCTGACATTTCAATCTGTGGTCTAGCTAAGCGACTTGAAGAAGTCTGGTTGCCAGAGAGCAAAGAGCCAATCATTTTTCCCAGGCACAGTGAGGGGCTCTATCTGTTACAGCGGATACGAGATGAAGCACATCGCTTTGCCATAACTTTCCACAGAAGTAAGAGATCAAAGGTAATGCTCGAATCACTGTTGGATGATATTCCTAAATTGGGAGAGTCTCGAAGACGGGCCCTGCTCGAAGTTTTTGGTTCTGTCTCTGCTATTCGCAAAGCTTCGGTAGCCGAAATCTCGGCAATCCCAGGAATCGGCAATCGGGTGGCGCAGGCAATTTTTGATCACCTAAAAGTTGAGCATAGCCCCGAGAGCTCGATCGAGTTTCAGGTAGATATGGAAACTGGTGAGATTTCTTGAGAGGATAGGCAAATGAGTTCCAATGAAGTTCTAGTTATTACTGGAATGAGTGGCGCAGGTAAATCCACGGTCGCTCACGCATTGGAAGATCTTGGCTGGTATGTTGTAGATAATTTACCGCCTTCAATGGTTTCCACACTCTTTGAAATTGCGGTATTGAACCCCTCCACAATTGCAGTTGTAATCGATGTCAGAGGAGGTGAGTTCTTCGACGATCTAAGTAAATCACTGGCAGATTTGGGAGATAAGAATATTGCCAAACGTATTATTTTCATCGATGCATCTGATGAATCATTGGTCCGCCGATTTGAAGCTACCCGCAGGCCTCACCCACTGCAGGGCTCGGATCGAATTTTAGATGGTATCCAACGAGAGCGTGAGCGATTGCAAGAAATCAGATCCGCTGCAGATCTTGTTATTGACTCCTCCTCACTTAACGTTCATCAACTTGAATCAAGGATCAATGAGATTTTTAGCGAGAGCTCTGACACTAACTTACGGGTAAATATTCTCTCCTTTGGCTACAAATATGGAATTCCCGTTGATGCTGACCTCGTTATGGACTGCAGATTTATTGCCAATCCACATTGGAATCCAGAGCTTCGCCCACTAACAGGGCTGGATAGCGCTGTTTCAGAGAACGTTCTTGCGAATTCAAATGTGCAAGAATTTTTAACTAAATATCAGTCGCTCTTTGAAACTATGGCCGAGGGATTTATGCATGAGGGGCGCAAATATTTGACGCTAGCTGTCGGCTGCACAGGGGGCAAACACCGAAGTGTGGCTATATCTGAGGAACTGGCAAAGAGATTTACGAATTCAGAGAGCGAGATTTCGAAGAAGATAAAAGCTCAAGCGGTACATCGAGATTTAGGGCGAGAGATCTAGATTTGGGCCAATTCTTACCGAGAGGTAATCCTTGAAGGTGATTAGAACTTATTAGCAAAGTCTCCCCGGTTTAGAAAAAGATTTCACTTTTAAGCCACATTTTCGATTCAATGCTGATTAAATAGCGCCTATGGCAATGACCTCAGCAGTAAAAGATGAATTGAGCAGGCTTGCAATATCAAAGCCATGCTGCCGAAAAGCAGAGGTTTCTTCGGTTCTGCGTTTTGCTGGAGGGCTGCATATAAATGGTGGAAAGATCTCGATTGAGGTCGAGCTAGATACTGCCCAGGGGGCCAGACGTTTACGTAAAGATATCTCTGAAATTTTTGGGCACGAAAGTGAGTTAGCAGTTCTCTCGCCTGGTGGATTGCGCAAAGGCAGCCGCTATGTTGTCCGTGTTACTTCTGATGGCGACGCACTTGCCAGACAGACTGGTTTGATTGATGCAAATAGTCGCCCAATAAGAGGATTGCCGCCGCAGGTGGTATCGGCCGGAATCTGTGATGCTGAGGCAGCATGGCGAGGTGCATTTTTGGCACATGGATCGCTAACCGAGCCTGGTCGCTCATCAGCCCTAGAAATTACTTGCCCCGGACCCGAGGCTGCACTTGCACTTGTAGGAGCGGCGCGAAGATTAGGTATAACAGCAAAAGCTCGCGAAGTTAGAAGTGTGGATCGAGTCGTGCTTCGCGATGGTGATGCAATTGGTGCACTCTTAACCAGACTTGGCGCACACGAGAGCGTTCTTGCTTGGGAAGAGCGGCGCATGAGGCGTGAAGTAAGAGCAACGGCAAATCGCTTGGCAAACTTTGATGATGCAAATTTGCGTCGTTCGGCCAGAGCCGCAGTTGCTGCTTCTGCCCGAGTTGCAAGAGCAATGGAAATTCTTGGCGTGGAGATTCCAGATCACTTAAAACAAGCCGGTGAGCTTCGGATAAATCATGGTCAAGCAAGCTTAGAAGAACTTGGCTCGCTAGCGGTTCCACCGATGACTAAGGATGCAATTGCGGGGCGAATCAGAAGGCTGCTAGCCATGGCTGATAAACGGGCGCACGATTTAGGTATTCCAGATACCGAAGCTGGGCTTAGCCCAGATCTTCTGGCCGAGTAGCCCTAGTAAGTGGCAAATTCAGCTCATTTTTGGCTGATATGATTTAGCTCTTCACAACGTTGTGGTTGTTAAATTTCTCTTTATTTTAGGCAGGCAAATAAATGGTACGTGTCGGAATTAATGGTTTTGGGCGAATTGGTCGTAACTTCTTTAGAGCCGCGCTTCAATCTGGCGCAGATATTGAAATAGTAGGTATAAACGATCTCACTGATAACGCTACTTTGGCGCATCTACTTAAGTACGACTCGATTTTAGGACGACTAGGGTTGCCGGTTACCTATACCGATGACTCAATTACTGTAGATGGAAAGACAATTCGTACCTTCTCTGAGCGCGATCCAGCGAACCTACCTTGGGGCGAAGTTAAAGCCGACATTGTTATTGAATCAACTGGATTCTTCACAAAGGCTGCAGATGCTAAGAAGCACATCACGGCTGGAGCGAAGAAGGTAATTATCTCAGCGCCTGCTAGCGATGAGGATATTACAGTTGTGATGGGCGTAAACCATGAGAAATACGATGCGGCAAACCATCATGTAATCTCGAACGCATCTTGCACAACTAACTGCCTTGCGCAAATGGCTAAAGTTTTGGATGAAGAGTTTGGAATTGTCCGTGGGCTTATGACAACAATTCATGCCTACACAAATGATCAATCAATTCTCGATCAACCCCATAAAGATCTACGTCGCGCCCGCGCTGCTGCGGTCTCAATTATTCCAAGCACAACTGGTGCTGCCAAGGCGATTAGCCTGGTGCTACCAAACTTAAAGGGAAAGCTAGATGGCTACGCGCTTCGCGTTCCAGTCCCAACGGGTTCTGCTACTGATTTGACTGTTGAACTTGCTAAAGAAGTTTCTGCTGCCGAAGTAAATGCAGCACTTAAGAAGGCATCGGAAGGCTCACTAAAGGGTTACCTTTCTTACACCGAAGATCCGATAGTTTCTGCCGATATCGTTACAGATCCTAGCTCTTGTATTTTGGATGCAGGTTTAACCAAGGCAATTGGAACTACAGTAAAAGTTGTCGGTTGGTATGACAACGAATGGGGTTACTCGAATCGCTTGGTAGACCTCGTTGGATATGTAGGCAAGAAGCTTTAATGAATATCAAAACCCTCGAATCTATTGATGTTCGCGGGAAGAGAGTTCTACTTCGCTGTGATTTAAATGTGCCACTGACTAACGGTGTCATTAGCGATGATGGAAGAATTCGAGCTTCACTACCAACCATAAAGTATCTATTGGCTCAGGGCGCCTCTATTGTAATTACAGCCCATCTTGGGCGGCCAAAAGGTGAGCGCATCAGTGCACTCTCGTTGGCCCCGGTCGCCATTCGACTTGCAGAGCTACTTGAAGTTCCAGTGAATTTCTCAAGTGAGATTATCGGAGCCAAGATAGGCGAGAGCCAAATTACTCTCCTTGAGAATATTCGATTTGAAGCCGCTGAGACATCTAAAGATGAATCAGAGCGCGTAGTACTTGCCACACAACTTGCGATCTATGCTGACATATTCATTAGCGATGGATTTGGCGCAGTGCACCGAAAGCATGCCTCAGTTTATGATGTTGCAAAATTACTCCCGCATGCTGCCGGTCTTCTGATAGCTGCAGAGGTAGATGTCCTACAGAAACTGACACATAACCCAGAGCGCCCTTATGGCGTGGCACTTGGTGGATCAAAAGTTTCCGACAAAATAGGGGTTATCTCAAACTTATTAGACAAGGTTGATACCCTTGCAATAGGTGGGGGAATGCTCTTCACATTTCTGGCAGCAAAAGGTTTTGAGATCGGTAAATCATTGGTTGAAACTGATCTATTACCTACAGTGCGCGAATTAATGGAGCGAGCCGAAAAATTAGGAGTGAATCTCCTACTTCCGACTGACATTGTTGTCGCACCAGAATTTGCAGCAGGCGCCACCCCGACTACGGTAGCCGCAGATCAAATCCCTGCTGATCAGATGGGATTAGATATCGGAGCGCAGAGCTCCAATACTTTTGCCTCTGCCTTAAATGTATGCAAAACCGTCTTCTGGAATGGACCAATGGGCGTCTTTGAATTTCCAAATTTTGCAAATGGTACAAAAGTCGTAGCGCAGGCTTTAACGCAGGTGAGTGGAATTAGCGTGGTTGGCGGCGGAGATTCTGCAGCAGCGGTCCGGGCACTTGGTTTTGCCGATTCTGATTTTGGTTATATTTCAACTGGCGGCGGCGCTTCACTCGAATACCTAGAGGGCAAAGAGCTCCCAGGTCTATTAGTTTTACAGTAATTTCATTTAACGGAAAGTAGGGGATAGATGCGCAAGCCACTTATATCAGGCAATTGGAAGATGAACTTGAATCATCTCGAGGCCATTGCAGTTACGCAGAAGCTTTCTTACTCATTAGATGATAAGGATTATGACGCGGTAGATGTTGTAGTACTTCCACCCTTCACTGACATTCGCTCGGTCCAGACGCTAATCGACGGCGATCGTCTCCGTCTCGAATATGGCGCCCAAGATCTATCACCTGAAACTAGCGGTGCCTACACAGGTGACATAAGTGGTTTAATGCTGAACAAACTTGGCTGCAGCTATGTTGTGGTTGGTCACTCAGAGCGTCGTGCCATCCATAATGAAGATGATGCTCTTATTAATAAGAAAATCAAGGCTGCCCTTGCAAATGAAATTACTCCAATTTTCTGTATTGGTGAAGAGCTGAGTATCCGTGAAGCTGAGACACATGTTAATCATGTTTTGAGCCAGATTCGAAATGGTTTGCAGGGATTTCATAAGCCCGATCTTAAGAAGATTGTCTTTGCCTATGAACCAGTTTGGGCAATTGGAACCGGCAAGACTGCAAGCGCGCAAGATGCACAAGAAGTTTGTAGCGCCATTCGCGTTGAGCTTGGGAAAATTGGTTCGAGTGAAATCGCTCAAGCGGCACGAATTCTCTATGGCGGTTCGGTCAAATCTTCAAATATCGTGGACATCATGAAGGAAGAAGATATAGATGGCGTTCTAGTGGGCGGTGCGAGCCTTGATCCAGAGGAATTCGCTAAAATTGCTAAATTCCATCGGGTCGCAAGCGCATAGTTTGAGCGAAATCTAGCTCAGAGACGGGTATCCTTGCGCTAGTGCATTTCTGATCGAATCACCTGAGTTTCGATTTAGTTTCTAAAGGAGAAATACGTGGTCGCAGTACTTTCAATACTTCTTGTAATCACCAGCGTGTTAATGATTCTGCTTGTACTTCTACACAAGGGTAAAGGCAGTGGCTTGTCAGATCTCTTTGGTGGTGGCATCTCTTCAAGTTATGGCGGTTCATCTGTAGTAGAGAAGAATTTAGATCGGATTACAGTAGTTGTTGGCGGACTCTGGTTTGCCGCTGTAATTGCGCTTAGCCTGGTTTTGAAGAAATAATTTTTTTATTAACTAAAGGAGATATATATGGGTAGCGCAATTCGTGGTAGTCGCGTTGGCGCAGGTCCAATGGGGGAGGCAGAGCGCGGCGATGCAATTGCCCGCTTTCGAGTCTCCTATTGGTGTGCACAAGGACATGAAACTCGTCCATCATTTGCCGAGGATGAGACTGTGCAGATTCCAGAGCTTTGGGACTGTCCGCGGTGCGGCTATCCAGCAGGGTTAAATAAAGATAAGCCACCAATGCCAATAAAGAACGAACCATATAAGACCCACTTGGCATATGTTAAAGAACGTAGAACTGAGGCAGAGTCAAAGAAGATACTGGAAGATGCGCTAGCACGACTTCGCGGCGAAGATTAAATCTTTTTTACAACTCTCCAATAGCTTCCAAAAGTTCGGCTATACCTGCACTTCTGTTCAAGAGGTGTACACGCATTAGAGGCAGGCCTCTACTTGCAAGTGCTTGGCCATCGCCGAGAGCTTGCGCCATTAGTAATGTGTGGAATGTGAAGTCGGCTCCCGGAATTTCTAAATCATGGCTGTGAGTTGCAGTAATTTGCAGGAAGGCTCCGTTTGGTTGTCCACCTTTATGAAATTGACCCGTGGAATGTAGGAATCGAGGTCCCCAGCCAAAGGTTACGGCTTGATTAGTTGCAATTGCTAGTGACTCTCGAGTTTTAGAAATATCGTAATCAGCAATGCGATTTAGATATGCCATTATCGCAAAGTAGCTATCACCGTGGGAAGTAAATACTTGTAGGGCATGCTTCAAACTAGTTAGATCCTCGGTGTAAAAAACTTGCAAATTCTTATTCTCAAAAGAGGGAATAGTATTAGGTTCTCCTGATATCTTCCAAAGGTTTAGCAGCCCACTAGTTCGCTCTTTAGCCTCAGTTACATTTGGTTGATTGAAGGGATCTACTTCCAATGCTCGGCAGAGCATTGCGGTTACCCACTCCCATAAAATAAATTGTTCTCCCAAGGTACCCAGAACATTTAGATCTCCCGAATCTTGCGAGAAGGAAATTTTAGGAGTATTTGCGGGAACATGGGCGCTAGCGCCTTCGATTACTATAGGAAGTCGACCCTTTGCATCTTTCCCAGTCGACTCTGCAACTAATTGCTCTATCCAGTCACTAATTCCGGGAACGTTAGAACCAGAATCAATCAGAGCAAAGTTTTGAATGGTCTGTTCAAAAAGGATTGTTGCAAGCTTGATAGCGGCAGATTCTTGCTGAGAAAATGTCCTGTTTGCTCTATCTGCATCATCTAGAAGTACTGATACATCGATGCCAAGGAGCGCTGCTGGAAGCAGTCCAAAGGCGCTAAGTGCACTAAATCTGCCGCCAACCATTGGGTCTGCGTTAACAACACGATATCCCGATGCTCGTGCCGATATGTCGAGAGGTGAGTTCGGATCAGTCACAATAATTAGGTGATCTTTTGGCTCCAAGTTAGCGGCGCGCAGGCTACTTTCAAAGAGTGATTTCTGCGAGGCAGTCTCTATCGTTGAACCAGATTTTGAACCGATAACAATTATCGATGAACTTAGGTCGGCGTTAAGCACCTGAGCTATCTGTTCTGAATCAGTTGTGTCTAGAACAGTTAATTTCTTCTGGTAATTCTTGGCGATAACTTCTGGCGCAAGTGAAGAGCCGCCCATACCGCAAAGAATCACATTTGTTAGTTTGTTACTTCGGGCCCAGGCGCTAATAGAGTCCAACTGGGGGAGAAGCTCTCGACTAGAAACGGGTAGATCTATCCAATTTAGACGAGCGGCTGCTTCACCTTGAGCCGTTTCGCCCCATAGAGATGAATCCTTCGATGCTAATAGAGGTGCGATAGCCGTCAGATCTTTGGCAACTTTAGAAGATGGATCAAATTTTGCTGCTAGTGGACCTGTAATGCTAATCATGTTCTACTCCTGCTATTTTTTGATCTGTTTAGCGATGCTTCTAAGTGCAGCCTCTGCAATGCTCTGTGGTGTAAATCCAAATTGTGCAAATAGTGTTGGACCAGATGCCGATGAAGC
>TARA_B110000503_G_scaffold68819_1_pt1 | contig 40391 bp, 24 predicted proteins | sample TARA_B110000503 | Tara Oceans TARA_B110000503 (sample SAMEA4397472) | marine metagenome | biome: Polar Biome; feature: [SRF] surface water layer (ENVO:00010504); material: water (ENVO:00002006), including particulate matter (ENVO:01000060) such as... | depth 5 m | reverse complement strand
ATACAAGTAGCGCTAGTAACCGAAACCTTGTTGTTGTTAAATGGTAATTCAAACACAATACATCCATTAGTGTTTACTTTAGAACCCAAAGGGGTATTAGGACACTCATCCATTTCGTTTAAAACACCATCTTCATCAATGTCAGGATCACAAACATCACCAATTCCATCCATATCAAAATCAGATAATCCACAATCCTTAAAGTTACCTATAACTAGTGAGGTGCCAGGATTTAAATCAATGACCATGTCTTTGTAAAAGTCTATAGTTTCATAATTTATTAAATCTTCCCATTCTCCATAAATTGGTAAATTAAGAATTAAAGATTTTTTAGTAACATCAAAATTTGATATTACATAAACATACTTTAAAGAATTACCATATAAATTGTCATTCCAAACTTCAATAATTGGAATAAGTTTATTTTGATTCAATACTCCAAGTTTATAATCACCTTCAAAAACTGGCTCATCTATTTTTAATTCTATTAATTTTTTCCAATAATTATAAACCTCTTTTCTTTTATTCAAAAAATCCCAATCTTCATTCCATTGAGGCTGAAGCTTTATTGAAAGCTTGCAGTCTTCACCACCAAATGAACCATCAGAACATGAGAAAATTGAATTTTCCATACCCATTTCGGAAAAATGCCAAATCATTTTAGGTCCAGGAATAAGCAATAATGATGAGCCTAATGCTTTCATTCTTTCTAGTGAAATTTCTAAATTTTTGACATTATGATTTGAATTAGAGGAATTTCCAAAATTTAAATTTCTGTACATTAAACGCTCTTCATCATGGCTTTCTGCATACGTTATAAGTCTTTTATTTTTGAAACCTCTAGATTTGTGATCAGATCTAGAAATATCTGAATTACTTGAGAAACCCATTGATAATTGGTTAAACATTGAAGTCATTTTACCCCATATCATAATCCCTTTCCCTTCATCAACTCTATAATTCGCCCACTCTTTCTCCTCTTGGTCAGTACCTAAATGTTCAAAAATCACGTAATGATTTGGATCTATCGACCAAGAATAATCAGCATAAGATTTTAATAAATCAACCCTATCTTGTTGAAATGCATTTGTACAATCGTAATCATTTTCATTACAATTCTGAGTAAATCCTTTTGTTAAATCCCATCTAAATCCATCAATTTTATATTCATCAATCCAGTAACTAACAACTCTTTTTGTATAATATTGAGTGAGTTCACTTTGATGATTTAAATCATACCCAACAGAATAAGTATGTTTAGCAGATTGATTTAAGTATGGGTTTTCAGAAGATGGCTGTCCCCATGAATCTTTATCTGGATCATCCATCCACATTTTTACTAGTGGACTTCTTCCAAAAACATGATTTAAAGCTAAATCAAGAATAACTGCAATTCCATTTTCATGACACAAATCTATAAACTCTTTTAACTTATTCTGTGTTCCATAAAACTTGTCCAAAGATAGATGGTAAGAGCTGTTATAGCCCCAGCTTTCGTTGCCCTCAAATTCCATAACAGGCATTAATTCAATAGCGTTTATGTTTAAATTTATAAAATAATCTATTCTATCTATTAAATTTTGAAAAGTTCTTTCTTTATCAAAATCTCTAATCAATATCTCGTAAATTATTAAATCTTCCTTATTTGGTTTTTTAAAATCTATTACATTCCAATTGTAAGTTTTTGACTGATTAACAAATGTAAATTCGCCTTTTTGATTGTTTGGAAATATTGGAAGATTTGGATAAGAATTTTCAGGAATTTCACTATCATCATAAGAGGATAATATTACATTAGAAAATGGATCAGCAACTTTGATTACAGTTGGTGAATCTGAGACTGGTGATTTAGCGAAAACTTCATATTGATACCAATAATTCTCGTTTTCTTTTAAATTATTTATCTCAATCCAAAACTTGTTGTTGCTTGGATTAAATTTCATTAAAGAATTAGTATCTCTTACATAGTTGTTAAAGTTTCCAAGAACGTAAATAAAATCTTTCTTTGGTGCGTTTAATTGAAGAAATAATTTTGAAAAATCTCCGTCAACATGATTAATTCCGTCATCAAGACTAAATGGAGGTTCTTGATTAATAATCTTTGGTTCAACAATGATTTTAAAATTTAGATTTATAAAACTAGTAGAATCATTTATATCCTCACATAACAACCTTAATGTTGTTGATTCACTTATTTTAAGGCCATCAGATTGTGAGTCTGGACCTAGAATAACTTTACTAAAGTCTTTATTGGATAATGATTCAAATATAATTTCATCATTTTTTATCAAGTAATAATTTATTTCATTTGATGAAGATGTAGAAATAGTAATTGAACCCTCTCTTTCTAATATTACAGGATTTATCTTTGGACTATTGACTGTTACATCAAATCTTCCAACCTCGAAAAAATAATCAGGAGTTTTCTTATCACCAGAACCATCTTTTGCTTTGGCTAAAACACCAATTTTTCCAATTCCTTTGTATTGAAACAATTCTGTCGGAATAAATTCAAATGAAAATGTGTCATCAGAATTTTTGGTCATCTTCATAGAATCTTTCGAATTACTCCATTCACCATTCCAATTAATTTGTGAACTTACTTGTTTATCATTTGAATCAAAAAACCATGTCCATAAATACACATCTTCAGTTGACCATTTTGAAGTATCAACTCCAGAAATAGTAATTACAATTTTTTCGGAATCGTTAAATGGGTTTGGAACTACAGACCATGTTACATTATCTTGAACTTGAGCGATTATACTGTTAAATATTAACAAAAAATATAATAGAACAATTTTTTTCATTTTAAAAAATACAGTAGATCATTATAAATAAAGGTTTTTATACATCCTATTTTATTTCTAAAATCAATGCTGATTTTGCATTAATAAGAATATTATCTGAAATTGAAATTCTTTTTTTATTTAATATATCATCTGCAAATTCATGGTTTTTAATTAATTCATCAAATCTTGATGTGGTTAAAGTTTTAGATGAATCATTTCTATTGAACACTACCCATACCATCTTTTCGTCAAGAATTCTAAAAAAAGAATAAATTCCATCTTTTGGAGCAAATTGAATTAGCTTTCCTTTATGAATAACTTCATTGTTTTTTCTCCAATTCAACACTTGTTTGAAAAACATTTGAGTTTCAAGTTCTATATTAGATAACCCGTTTCCGTTAAAGGCATTTATTTTATCGCCAGGCCATCCTCCAGGAAAATCTGTTCTTATCAACCCATGGTCTCCAGGATTATCGTCACTATTCATTAAAATTTCTGTTCCATAGTAAAACTGTGGAATTCCTCTCATAGTGCTATAGTATACTATTCCCATTTTAAATAAATCAATATCATTATTTACTTGAGTATAAAACCGAGTCATATCATGATTGTCTGGAAAAATCAATAAATTATTAGGATTTGGATATAAGAAATCACTAGCTAATGTTCTATAGGGTTTAACAAAACCTTTTCCCCAATTAAAATCATCTAACAATGCTTCAGCAAAAGATATTTGAAGTGGAAAATCCATTAACGTAGGTAGATAAGAAACATAACCATCATGATTAATTTTGTCTTTCTGCCAATACGAAATAACAGCAGGATTATCAGACCACTCTTCTCCTACAATATTAAAATTAGAATATTCATTCATTACTGAATAAGTCCAATCTGTCATAAAATCTTTATCTGAATAAGGATAGGTGTCTACTCTAATTCCTGAAAGGCCAGCATATTCAATCCACCACAATGTGTTTTGAATTAAATAAGTAGACATTTTTATATTTTTTTGATTTAAATCAGGCATTGTTTCAACAAACCATCCATCTGCATGTTCAATTTTATCAATTTCAGATGCATGAATGTCTTGAATTGTCTCACGTCTATGGCTAGTAACTTTAAATCCAGCTTGATTATTAAACCAATTATCCATTGGAGGATCTTTAAAAAACCAATGCTCAGAACCACAATGATTTGGTATCATATCCATAACTATCTTGATGTCTTTTTTTTTCGCCTTTTCACTTAATTCTTTAAACAATTTATTGGTTCCAAACCTTGGATCAACTTTATAGTAATCTGTTGTAGAATATCCATGATACGATGATCTTTTCATATTATTTTCTAAAACAGGATTTAGCCAAACTGTGGTAAAACCCAAATTCTTAATATAATCTAAGTGATTAATTATTCCTTGAATATCTCCTCCATGAAGTCCTCTATCATTATCTCTATTTGGGCGTTCATACATTTCTTTAATATCATCGTTGGACGGATTGCCATTTGAAAATCTGTCTGGTGTTATCAAGTACATCACATCAGAGCTAGAAAACCCTTCAACGCTAGAAGCATCATCATCTCTATCTAACAAAGAAAAATCGTATCTATCAACTAATCTATCATCTTTATAAAAATCAATTTCAACATTTTCAGGTTTAGCATTTTTTGAAATCGAAATATTTAAAAAAAGATAATTTTCATTTTTAACTTTTTCAACAGACTTTAAAGTAATGTTTGAACTATTAATTATTGGCTGTAAATCACTTATAGTTTTACCATAAACTAATATCTGTAAATCATTGGTCTTCATTCCAACCCACCAATTAGGGGGCTCAACTCTTTCAATTATTTCAGATAATTCAACGTTATTATCTTTGTTAGTTATGTTGTTTTCTGTATTACAAGAAATTGTAAAAACAGCTATAAATAGTATACTAATTATATTTTTCATATTATTTTTCATTTTTAAATATTTGCCTGTAAACTTCACCTCTTATCTCGTTATCTCTTCCATGTGCAGCTTTTGGTGCTTCAAACATTTGGGTCATAATTATCCCTACAAAATCACGTTTTGGATCAATCCAAAAATGTGTACCCTCGTATCCTCCCCCAGTCCATAAGCCTTCATCACCAAATCCTTTTTCTTTAAGTAATTTACTTGTTACCCATAAATTATATCCATTATAACCATAATCATTATCCAATTGTGTATGAGGAGCATATAATTCTTTTACTGAAGACTCATTCAGAAATCGATGTCCGTTTAATTCGCCATGATTTAAAAGCATTCTTAAAAAATCTGTATATCCGTCAGCTGTACCTATCATTCCTTCTCCTCCCATAAACAATTCATTATCTATTCCATAACCTGGAACGTATTTTCCCATTATGTCTAGTTCACCATCATTAGCTAATCTTATGGTAGAATCAGCACCAGAAAACACAGGTAACAAATTCGTGTCATGATTCTTATTATACTGCAAACCTCTAATATTCATCGGATCAGTGATTCTGTTTTTCACAAGATCATCTAAACTTTCTCCAGAAGCTCGTTCATTTACAATACCTAAAACAGTTGTATTTAGACCATAAAAATGTTTGTTTCCTGGATGATCAATTAAAGGAAGTTCAGATAATTTTTGAATTAGTTCGTTAGAATTTTTTGAATATGCTAAATTTTTAGAATTTAATCCATTGTCTAAACATTCAATTCCTGTTGTTGAATAATAAAAACCTGCTTCATGATTTATTAATTGTAACACAGTCATTTCACTTTTAGGTTCCACAAGTTTTATTGGACAGGGATCTTCATTTTCTGACTTATCATTTCCAAGTAATTGACCATAACCAGTTAAAGGTTTTCCATTATTTGCAACTGCTACTTTAAGATCACTAAATTCAGGAATATATTTTGAAACTGGATCGTCTAGTTTTAAAAACCCATCTTCTACTAAATCCATTGTTATTGAAATAGTAACGATTTTACTCATTGACCAGATTCTAAACCAAGTATTTTCATTAATGTCATGATCAGGAACAAGACTTTCATTTTTGTCGCTATATTGATAAATGACATCACCCTTATCACCCTCTAACCTAACAAGAAGAAGAGCTTGAGATTTGTTATCAACGTATTTACTTACTATAGAATCTAAAGACTTTAAATCAGAAATAATGGATTCATTAACGTTGCATGAAGCTATAAATAACGTTAAGCTAAAAATCAATATTGAATTTTTCATGATATTTTATTTAATTAAATTTTTTACCCAGTTAAACTCCGCATATTCTTTAGTTTTATTTCCGTTACTAGTAGCATATAAACCTAAATTAGTTCCTATGTAACCTTTACATAAAACTAGATTAGCTGCAGTTTCAGAAAAAAACATAAAAGAATCTCCATTATCAATTGAATAGTGATAAGTATACTTATTGTTTTTTGAAAGAATTTTTAAAATTATGTTTTCGTTATATTTAATTGGAATAGATTTAATTGTTTTTAAATCATTATCTCTGGGCTTTACAGTCAGGATCAACATAGTTTCATTATTTTCTTTTTTAACTGTAAAATTTATATAATTATCATCTTGAGAAAAAATACTAACTCCTGCTTCTGAGTGATTTTTTTTAGGTTTAAAACTCATGTTTGCAGAATAATCAAACTCAGTTTCTTTTTGTCTAAATCCCATTAGATTATATTGACCTCTTAATTTAAATATTTCGGGGTTTAAATTTAATTTTAATGTTTTATTTTTTGAATTTAAATTGTAGGTATTTTCTTTTGGGACCCTTCTGAAATTCCATTGTAAATCAAGTTTTTCTGAATCAAAATCATCAAAAAAAGAATAATCGATGTTCTGTTTTTTTATAAAAAATGGAATAGCTGTATTTCGTTCAACTTTTCCAGTTTCTGGTGCAACAACTGGCCATTTAATGATGTCAGGTTCCCATCTACCCTTTTCAACTTCCACCCAATTATCCCAAGCTTCTTCCCAAGACACAGGCATTAAATGAGTTTCTCTACCCATATTACTTGTTGCATCCATTTCATTTCTTATCCCTAAAGCAACCATATACCAACGATTGTCTTTTAATTGAACTAAATCAGCATGTCCAGTGCTGTGTACCCAATTATTATTGGATAAATGTCTTGAAGTCAATATTGGATTTTTTGGATTTGAATCATAAGGACCTTCTATGTTTTTACTTGATCCTATCATTACAGCATGATTGTATGAAGTTCCTCCTTCAGCTACCATTAAATAATATCTGTCGTATTGCTTATATATATGAGGACCTTCAACACAGCATCCTCCACATGCACCTTTCCAAATAGAGTGCCTTTGACCTATTAACTTCCAGTTTTCTAAATCTAATTCTTGAATCCATATTTCACCAATTCCATTTTGATTTGGGTTTCCTGTATCATGCGTTCCAACAAACCATACTTTACCATTATCATCAAAAAATATATCAGGATCAATTCCAGGAGCACCTTTAATTATAAAAGGATCTGACCATGGACCAGCTGGATTTTTTGCAGTTAATATGAAATTAACCATGTCAGTTGGTTTAGATTTATCTTCTGGTGAATAAACGTTTGTTACTACTATATAAAAAAGTCCGTCATGATATCTAATTGAGGGGGCATGTATCCCGCCTTGCTGTTGAACATCAACTAGATTAACTTCAGATGATGCTTGACTAGGCCTATCAATTCCATAGCCTATTAATTCCCAATTAACTAAATCTTTACTGTGGTGAATTGGTAGAGCAGGAAAATATTCAAAGGAGGAATTTACTATATAGAAGTCATCATCAACCCTTACAATTGAAGGATCTGGATAACCCCCATTAATAATTGGATTAACAAAGGTGTCTTGCGAGTAAATATTATTTAAAAAAAATAAAAAAAAATAAAAGATTGATATATTATATTTCATAATCAAAATTGAATAAAAAAAAATGGATTATCAAATGACAATCCATTTTTATTTAAAAAAAATAAAAATTATTTTTTTACTAAAAGATAAGTGTTGTTTACTGAATCTAACGTAATATCGTAAGTTCCAGCAGAAACAGCAATATTATCACCTCCAACTGTTAAAGTTCCACCAGATCCTCCTAGGTTGACTCCCCAGTCATCATCGGCTCTAAACTTCATGTAACCATCAGTTAAGGTAACTCCATAAACTAAAAACACTCCATCATTACAAGGGTCTGGTGACATTTTCACATCCTCAGCTGATCCCCATCCATTTAAAGTAGAATCTCCTACAATTCCCCAAACTGGATTAGCTGGTGTTACAACTATTGTCATATTAATTTCATCAAAGTCTACATAATAATGTCCTGCAGAAATAACAATATTATCACCATTAAGTTCTAAGTTACCGTCAGCTCCAGTATCTCCTATGTTTACCCCCCAGTCATTATCTTTTCTTATTTTAAATTGACCATCATAAAAAGTCACAGCAGCCTTATACAAACCATCTGAACCGTTTGATAAAAAAGGAACATCATTACCAGCAGTAAATCCTCTGTTAATTCCTCCCCAACCGTTTACTGCGTCTCCAACAAGACCCCAAGTACTTAAAGAAGCAGGAGTACAAGCTGCAGATACTTCAAGCATTTCAATTGACATTGAAACTGTTTTAGAAGTAGTTTTTGATTGATTAGCTCCAGAAGAAGAAGTTCCTGCATATGCTGTTACCCTAGCGTAAACTGTACCAGTGTTGTTTGCAGAACCATCACTATTTGTAGTTGATGGATCTTCATCTAAACCAAGCGTTTCAGCAAGTTCAAGCATGCTTTTTACCATAACACCTAGATGATTATTCGAAGTATCTCCTGAACTCATGTCAATTGTAGAAAAACTGCTATCTGTAGAAATTTCTACAACATACGTTATAGTAGTTGGCGCATCAAAGTCTGGCTCATTCCAAACTAACCTTTCAGCTATATTTGAAGAGGTTTCTTTTGACAATTTATAAACAGGTTGAAATTCGTTTTGAAATTTAACTTCTTTCTGATTAAGTGCAGTGAAAATAAGGTAATCTTCTTTTTCACATGATACTATACTTGCAATTAAAAATGTAAGTAGAATAAGTTTATTAAAATTTAATTTAGTTTTCATAATTAATAATTTGGATTTTGTGTTAGATTAGAATTAACAAGAAGAACAGCTTCTGGAAGTGGAAATATTTTTCTGTAATCATCAGAAGCCTTTCCTGAAGCGGCTCCTGCTTTAAATGGCCATAAATAGTTTGATGTTACAAACTTATTATGTCTAATAAGATCTGACCTTCTAAGTCCTTCCCAATATAATTCTCTAGATCTTTCATCTAAAATAAAATCAGATGTTAAATGAGAACTTAAAATATTTGGAGCTCCAGCTCTTGATCTTAACTGGTTAACAAGTTCAGTAGCAGTTGCTAAACTTCCACCACCACCCTTAGTAACAGCTTCAGCGTAGTTTAAATAAACTTCAGCTAGTCTTATTAGTGATAAATCCGTGTCAACGTGATCTCCAGAAGAATCTGAACCAGCTGCACCTGTAGTATCTACGTTTTTAAATTTAGTAACTCCATATCCTTCTGAAAATTTTGGAACTTTCTCCATTTCATAACTCTGCCCATCAGTATGAAACATTGCTCTTGAATCTGACCAAGACAAAGGATATCCATCAGGATCTGAAGATGATATTGAATAAGAAAACTTTTCAACTAAAGCTTTAGTAGTCCTCAGACCAGCCCATCCACCATTAACTCCGAAAAGAGATGGATTCATTGAACCCCCAATTGGAGCATGTACCATAAAAGTTGAACCACCCCAAGATTGACTATTAAGTCCGTCAAATTGAACTACAAAAATAAATTCATTTTGAGCTCCATTTGTATTGTTATCAGCTAAAAACAATTCATCATATGCAGATCCGTTTCCATTTCCATCACTTGTATTAAGAGAATAAGAGCTAGATATTACCTTTTCTGCATTTGCGATAGCTTGCGAGTTCATATCAGAGCCGGTATAGACAGGTGCATTTAAATATAACCTAGACAATAGAGCCCAAGCAGCAACTTTATCAACTCTTCCGTATTCGTTAGATCTTGATTCAGGTAGAAGTAAACTAACTTCTGTAAGTTCAGTTTCTACAAAAGTAAAAATCTCTGTTCTATTACTTTGCATTGGTAATTCAGTAGTAACTTGAGTGACTAATGGAACATTAGCATACATATCCATAAGTTGTAAATAAGCATATGCTCTTAAAAATCTAGCTTCAGCTACAAAGTATGCAGCTTCAGTGTTTGAGGAAGCTAAATCTGAAGCATTTTCTATAAATGAATTTGAAAATGAAACAACTTGAGCGAGTCTAAAATACATTCCTTGAGTCCAAGGATTATTTATATCCCATGACATTTCATGAATATTTGGTAATCCTGGATCACCCCATCCTACTACAGCTTCGTCTGTACTACAAACATTAAGAGTATATAGAATTCTTGTGTATTGAGAAAATCCTTCATCAATTAAACTTGGATCAATATCAGGGTCTCCAGCAGGACCAGCCTGACCGGTTACAGCTAAACTTGCGTAAATTTTAGCAAGAGCACCTTTTGCTGAATCAGCATCTTTGTAAACATCTATTTCTGTAAATAAATCAGGGTCTGTTGGGACTTGATCTAAGTCAGCATGACACGAAACTAGTATCATTGATGTTAATGTAAATAAATAAAATATTTTTTTCATATTATAATATTAAAAATTAATATCAAGTCCAAAAGCAATAGCTTTTGACCTTGGATAAAAGTTACTATCTAAACCACCTGTTATTTCTGGGTCTATTCCATCGTACTCTGTGATGGTAAGCAGATTGTCTGCACTTATATATAATCTCATAGGATTATTATCTATTACATTATCAACTGTCCAACCTAGTGTAACATTATCTAGTTTGAAAAAGGAAGCATTTTGAATGTAATGATCACTCATTGAGTTTTTATCTGAAAAATATAAAAATCCTGTATCTAGATATGACCTATGAACATTAGATAATCTTCCTAAATTTGTAATTTGAGCTGCATTTGAAGAATTAGCCATACGGTTAGTACTATAATTTCCTAAACTAGCTCTTGATGCCATACTCAAGTCAAAATTCTTGTACGATATTGAAGCTGTCAAACCCATTAGAACATCTGCATAAGGATCTTTATAAAAATATCTATCATCATTATTTATTTGGCCATCACCATTTAAATCTGCATAAGAACCTTCTATAGGTCTCCCCTTGATATCATAAATTTGTTTGTACACATAATAAGAATATGGTGACTTCCCTGTTTCATGTCTTTGTAAAAACCCTCCAAATCCTATTCCACCTACATTTTGTGAGTTATCTAATCTAGTAATCTCATTATCATTAATTGATACATTATAACTTAAATCAAATTTAAAATCCTCCGATTCATATAAAGTAGAATTTAATTCAAGTTCAAATCCTTTATTTTCCATATCACCAATGTTAGCATCAATTGTAGTACCAAAATTTGTAAAAGGATCAACTACTGCTGTCGCTATTAAGTCATTTGTTTTTTTAATGTAAACATTAACAGAACCACTTATCTTAATATCAGAAAATCTGAAATCAATACCAGCATTTGCAGTTTGACCAACTTCCCACCTTAAGTCTTTATTAATTGGAGCAGGTCTGTATGTTGAGTAAAATGAATTGCCAAAACCATATTTAGATTGAGAATCACTACTTACATACCTAGTTAAGAAGTTGTAATCGCCAAGACCATTAACGTTACCAATTTCTCCAAACCCAACTCTTAACTTTAATTCATCAAAAACTTTATCAACTCCAAAATTTTCATTGTGTAAATTCCAAGCAAGTGCAGCAGAGAAAAACTGTCCCCATCTATCACTAGCTGGTAACTTTGAAGAAGCATCTGCTCTTAAAGTTGCAGTAAATAAATATTTTTCATCATAAGAATAGTTTACTCTTCCAAAATAGGATAATAAAACATTTTTTGATGTATCAATATATGAATTAGATACTGATGAACCTGAATTAACCGATCCGTCTAAGTTTAAATATTCAACTGCAGATGTACTTGAATTATTGTATTCAAAACTTTGATAAGAATGACCTCCTGTTACAGAAACATTTGAATTACCTGATTGTAAAAAATAGTTTAGGTATGCATCAAATAATAAGTTTGTAGTTTCGTTAGAATAAACATTGTTACTTCCATTAAACCCTGCTGAATCTGTTGGCATATCTTTATCTTGTGAACTGAAACCTTCTCCTTTTGAATAGTCATAACCTCCACTTATTGTAGCGGTTAAACCATTAACTGGTAGATCATAATCTAATTTTAGATTTCCGATAATTCTATCGACAGTTGATTCGTCATCACTTAGGTTTAATAATGCAAGAGGATTTGTTGGAGATAATGCAAGTTTTTTTCCTGTTGAATCAAGCCATGTATAATATCCTCCAAAATCAGAACTAGAACCTTTGACAGGCTTTGTTGGATCAAAAAAAACTGCTGAGCCAATTGCTCCTCTATTAGCAAAATCATTTTCAGTTCTAACGTACCTTGTATTAACATTCACTCTTAAATCACCGTCTAAAAATGAAGGGGCAATATTAAATGAACCTGTAATTCTATTAAAATTATCACCACTTAGAATACCATCTTGATTGGTATAACCTAAGGATGCTCTAAAGGGCATATTTAAAAGTCCTCCTGAAACTGAGAAACTATTATTTTGAGCTGATGCAGTTTCATAAATTTCATTTTGCCAATTTGTATCACTTGTTCCAAGTCTTGAAATGAAATCTGAATCTTTAGTTGCTTTAACAGCATATTTAAACTGGGTTGCGTTTAAAACATCGACAAAATCAATTGGTATAAAAGAAGATGATCTAGAGCTAAAATTAAATTTCAGATCTCCAGTTTTACCCTTTTTAGTAGTTATTATTATCACACCGTTAGCAGCTCTTGATCCGTAGATTGCAGTTGCTGAAGCATCTTTTAAAATACTCATAGCTTCTATATCACTAGGATTTATAGCGTTTAAAGGGTTTCTAGATCCTCCAACACCTCCAGAGTCTAAAGGAATTCCATCTAAAACATATAATGGATTTGAATTTAAGTTTAGTGAACCAATTCCTCTAATAAGAACATTTGAATCGTCACCCGGAGCTCCACTATTAGAAACAATAGAAACACCTGCAACTTTACCTCTAATTAATTGCTGAGGAGACACAACAGAACCCTTTGCAAAGTCCTTCTCAGTGACTAAATCAACGGCACCAGTTAAATCTTTTTTTCTAACAGTACCATAACCAATCACAACAACTTCATCTAACTCAGAGTCAGATTCAGTCATTTTTACATCTAGATTTGCTCCATTTACAGTTAATTCAACATTGTCATATCCGATGTATGAAAAAACTAAAATTTGATCATTATCAACATTGATTTGGTAATTTCCATTAAAATCACTGGAAACCCCAACGTTTGTCCCTTTAATAATAACATTAACTCCGGGCAAAGGAGTTCCTGAATTATCAGTTATTAAACCCGAAACACTTTGTTGTGCGAAAGCTCCTAATGATAGGAAAAACAAAAAAAGAATTGGAGTTTGTTTAAAAAATTTTATCATATTTTTGATTTTTGTTTGGTTAAAAAATCTACTTCTCGGGCCTAATTTAGATTAATTACTTATAATAATAACATTAAAATAATGTAAAATTCAACTATTACGTTATAGATGATTAACTATAACGTTATAGTGTTAATAACTTTTTTAATTTATCAAAAAATCAATATACAATCCATATTTTTAATTAAATAGTAATAATTTGGTGGTTTAATAAGGAAATGATAGCAAGAATAACTTTAAAAGAAATCGCCAACGAACTCAATGTTTCTATATCCACAGTTTCAAAATCCCTTAAAGACAGTTCAGAAATTAGTTTAGAAACAAGATTAAAAATAAAAGCATTTGCTAAAGCTCATAATTACAGACCAAACAATATTGCTCTTAGCTTAAAAAATAGAAAAACCAAAACAATTGGAGTTATTATACCTGAAATTGTTCACCATTTTTTCTCGATTGTAATAAATAGTATCGAAAAATTTTCTGCTGAAAATGGTTATAATGTAATTATTGCTGTTTCAAATGAATCTTTTGAAAAAGAAGTTTTAAATATGGAAACTTTAGCAAATGGAAATATTGATGGGTTTATAATGTCTATAGCAAAGGAAACTTTAAAAAAACAAGATTTTCATCATATTAAAGAAACCATTGACCTTGGAATTCCAGTTGTACTATTTGATAGAGTTATTAATGATTTAAAATGTGATAAAGTCATTGTAAATGATAAACAGGCAGCTAAAGAAGCAACGCAAACATTAATAGATGATAACAGAGAAAATATATTATTAATAACATCCGAAGATTATGTAAGTGTAGGTAATTTAAGAACAGAAGGATATTTAGAAGCTCTCAAAGACAATGGTATAATCCCAGATAGTCATCTAATAATTAAAGTTAAAGATAATAAGGGGAGTCAGATAGAAATGGATGTTTTAGAGAATGAACTTGAAAAAACATTAAAGTCAAAAAAAATAGACGCTATTTTGGGTGTAAACGAAATCTATGCTGCTTCAGCTCTTAAAGTTTTAAAAAAACGTAATATTAAAATTCCTCAGGAAATTGCCATCATCTCATTTACTGATGGAGTAATTTCCAGGTATTCATCTCCTACCCTTTCAACAATAAGTCAACACGGAGAAATTATGGGAGAAAGATCAGCTAAATTATTAATTGATAAACTAACTGGTAAAACTGATTATTCAGATTTTAAAACAGAAATAATAAATTGCTCATTAATTAAAAGAGAATCTTCATGATTTTTAAAAAAAAAGAATATATTAGCAAAACAAAATTATAAATCTACTTCTCAATTTATTTATAGTTTTGATTACCATTAATATCTTAATTGATATAATCATCCCTTATAAATACTGAAAATATTAAACAATTTTTGTTTAACAACTTTTTATATTAAATAATAATATATGAAAAAGAAGTTAGGTTTTTGGGAAATATGGAACATGAGTTTTGGATTTTTAGGAATTCAATTCGGGTTTGCCCTTCAAGGCGGATTTATGTCAAGAATATTTCAAACATTAGGAGTTGAGGAAGCAAGCATTCCCTTACTTTGGATTGCTGCTCCACTTACGGGGTTATTAGTTCAACCAATTATAGGATACTTAAGTGACAACACTTGGAATCCAACTCTTGGTAGAAGAAAACCTTATTTTTTAATAGGAGCAATTTTAAGTTCTGTTGCATTATTTTTTGTTCCTTATTCTTCTACTCTTTGGATGGCTGCTGGATTTTTATGGATCCTTGATGCTTCCATAAACATAAGCATGGAACCATTTCGGGCATTAGTAGCTGATAAATTACCAGAATCACAAAGATCTTATGGATTTCTAACACAAACATTGATTATTGGTATAGGAACATGGATTGCAAGTAACTTGCCTTATTTCGTTAGTAGTATGGGGGTAAGTGATGTAGCCGAACCTGGAATTATTCCAGATTCTGTAAAAATTGCTTTTGCTATTGGGTCAGTAGTTTTCATGTCATCAATATTGTATACAATACTGACTACAAAAGAATATCCTCCAAAAAACTTAAAGAAATTTAGAGAAAATCAAAACAGAAGTTTCAGCTCTATGTTTAAAGAATTTACCAAGCATTTTGTTGAAATGCCATTAACTATGAAGAAATTAGGTATAATTCAGTTCTTTAGTTGGTTTGCTTTTTTTACAATGTGGAGCATGGCAAATCCAGCAATTACAGAACACGTATTTAATTCTCCTATCCCATTAATAAGTGAGTTTGATTTAACTGAAGAAGTTCAGTTAGCTCAATTCAATTCTGAAAACTTAAAATTTCAAAAAGCTTCTAACTTAACTGGGTCATACATGGGGACATATGGACTTTCTTCCATGTTATTTGCGTTAATATTAACCCTGTACACAGCTAAAAGAAAAATTAACAGAAAAAAAATTCATCTTTGGTCATTAATTCTTGGAGGAATAGGTTTTATCTCAATGTATTTTATTTCAAATCACAACCTACTTATTGTATCCTTTAGTTTAATTGGAATATCCTGGGGAAGTATTTTATCAATGCCTTATGCAATGCTATCTAGTTCTGTAAATAAAAAAACCATGGGAACTAGCATGGGAATATTTAACATGTTCATTGTGATTCCACAAATAATAGCAGCTGTTGGAGGAATAAACCTATTATCCTCTTTACTAGGAAATAAAGCGATATTTTCTATGGTTATCGCAGGGATATGCCTAATAATAGCTGGGCTACTTAATCTACTTATAACAGACAAAAAAACTATAAGTTATTAATATGAATAATTTACCAACTTTTATATTTGACCTAGATGGTGTTATTACTGATACAGAGAATTATCATTTTGATGCTTGGAAGATAATTTGTTTAAAATTTAATTATAATTTGAGTAAAGAAAACAACGAAGAACTTAAAGGAGTTAGCCGATCGAAATGCTTAGATAAAATTTTAAAATGGACAAAAACAAATATTAGTTCAAATGAATTTAACGAAATTTTAAAGGAAAAGAACGACATTTATTTAAGTAAAATATCTGACATAAATGCTTCTAACATTATAAAGGGAGTAGATGATTTTATAATAAATGCAAAAAAACAAAAACATTTAATTGCTTTATACTCTTCAAGTAAAAATGCAAAATTTATATTAAACAAACTTCAGTTACACCCTTACTTTGATGCTATTGTAGATGGCAATAGCGTAAAATCTTCAAAACCTGATCCTGAAGGTTTCATTCTAGCTTCTAAACTAACAAATACAAATCCAAAAAACTGTATTGTTTTTGAAGATTCTGAAGCAGGTATAATTGCTGGGAATAAAATAAATATGACAACAATCGGAATAGGGAACTCAAGTAAGTTAAATATTGCAAATAAGGTTTACAAAAAGTTTGAAGAAATTAGTTTAAAAGAATTTCAAAAATGCTAAAACACAAATACGTCTTAGATCCTTGGTCTATAATTGAAAACCAATACGATTCATCAAATATGATTGATTCTGAAAGTATTTTTAGTTTAGGAAATGGAAAAATTGGTCAAAGAGGGAATTTTGAAGAAGATTTTTCAAATAATCAAACTATTGGAAACTATATTAGTGGGATTTATTATCGTGATAAAACAAAAGTTGGATGGTGGAAAAAAGGATATCCTGAATATTTCGCTAAAATGGTCAATTGTCCAAATTGGAATAAAATAAGAATATCTATAAACAATACTCTTTTAGATTTAAATAAATGTGAAGTTCTTTCTTACAACAGAGAGTTAAACATGAAAGAAGGATGGTGCGAAAGAAAAGTATTACTCAAAAATGATAAATCAGAAAAAATTGAAATTCAATCCAAAAAGTTCATTTCAATAAAAAGGGAAAATTTAGGGGTTATTAACTATAAAATAAAGGTGTTTGAAAATAATGTTAAAGTTGAAGTTCTTCCATGTATAGATGTTAATATAAGAAACAACGATTCAAACTGGAATGAACCCTTTTTAGAAACTATAGAATCGCTTTCAAAAAATAATCTTGGAATAGTTAAATCAAACATTATTAATTCAAATTTCGAAATATCTACATTTTTTAAAACAGAATACTTAATTAACAATAAAAAAATAAATTCAAGTTATTCACAAAGTGAAAGCAAACATTTGATCGGATGTAAAAGTAAATTTTTATTAAATACAGATGATGAATTAACAATTTTTAAAGTAGGTGGTTATGTGAATTCTAATGATTCTAATAAGAATGAATTCAATAATATCATTGAAAAAGAAAGTGAAAATGCTTTAAAAACAGGGTTTAATGAATTATGTAAAGAAAATATTGATGAGTGGAGTAAGGTATGGGAACACTCAGACGTAATCATTGAGGGAGATATAAAATCTCAACAAGCAATAAGGTTTAATATATTTCATTTAAATCAAACTTTTAACGGAAATGACCCAAAATTAAACATAGGTCCCAAAGGCTTTACAGGTGAAAAATATGGTGGTGTGACTTATTGGGATACTGAAGCTTTTTGTGTTCCATTTTATTTAGGAACAAAGCATTCATCTGTCGCAAAAAATCTACTTAATCAACGTTATAATCAACTTGATAATGCTATAAAAAATGCGAAAAACATAGGATTAAATCACGGAGCTGCATTATATCCTATGGTTACTGTTAACGGAGAGGAATGCCATAATGAGTGGGAAATTACTTTTGAAGAAATTCATAGAAACGCAGCTATAGCTCAAGCAATTAAAAAATATATAAACTTCACGAATGATCATAACTTTTTAGATGATGAAGGAATAAAAATATTGATTGCTATTTCAAGGTTTTGGAAAGAAAGAGTTAACTACTCAAAAGTCTTAAATAAATATGTTATTCTTGGCGTTACAGGTCCGAATGAATATGAAAACAACGTTGATAATAACTGGTACACTAATTATAGTGCAAAATGGTGTTTAGATTATACAATTAATCAACTTTCAGAAATAGGTAATAGAAATGTTAAAAAACATGAATCTATTATAAAAGAAAATAACTTAAATAACAAGGAGATTTCAAACTGGAAAAAAATCATAAAAAATATACACCTACCCTATTCGAAAGATTTAAATATATTTATTCAAAATGATGGATTTCTAAATAAAGACTTACAACCAGCTAATAAAATACCACACAATCAGAGACCTATTAATCAAAATTGGTCTTGGGACAGAATCCTAAGATCACCTTATATAAAACAAGCTGACGTGTTACAGGGATTTTATTTTTTTGAGGATCACTTCACAAAAAAAGAGCTACAAAGTAATTTTGATTTTTATGAGCAATTCACAGTTCACGAATCATCACTATCTGCCTGTGTTCATAGTGTTTTAGCATCTAGTATTAATGATATTGAAAAAGCATATGAATATTTTGTAAGAGCAAGTAGATTAGATCTCGACGACTACAATAAAGAAATAAAACAAGGATTGCATATAACTTCAATGGGTGGTTCCTGGATGAGCATTGTTGAAGGGTTTGCTGGTGTTAGAGTTTCTAATGGAAAACTTTCTTTAAATACAAAAATCCCTAATAATTGGGAAAGCTATAGTTTTAAACTTAATGTTAAAAATAGAAAACTTAGTGTTTTAATTACTAAACAAGAAACTAAAATCAAGTTACTACAAGGAAAAGAAATTGACATTATTCTAAATAACACTGAGATAACAATAAATCAATAAACAATTAAAATAAATGAAAAAAATATTACTTTTTATATCACTATTAATTATTTCTTGTCATAACAAAAAAGAGGTTTCTTATTCTGTTGATAAAATTAAAAACGGAGTAATCTATGAAGTAAATATAAGACAATACTCTGAAACTGGTCATTTTGATGATTTCACTAAAGACATTCATAAGTTGAAAGATCTTGGAGTTAAAATAATATGGCTCATGCCAATTCATCCAATTTCAAAAACTAATAGAAAAGGAACTTTAGGAAGTTACTATTCAATTTCTGATTATAAAGAAGTAAATTCTGAATTTGGAACTAAGCAAGATTTGGATGAGTTAATCAAAGAAGCACATAAAAATAATATGCTAGTGATTTTTGATTGGGTAGCTAATCATACTGGGTGGGACCATAATTGGATTAAAACAAACAAAGATTATTATACAAAAAATAAAAATGGGGAAATAACAGATCCTATAAATCCTGAAACTGGTGAATCATGGGGTTGGACAGATGTAGCAGATTTAAATTTTGATAATTTAGAAATGCAAAATGAAATGATAGAAGCAATGGAATATTGGGTTAAAGAACATAACATAGATGGGTATAGAGCAGATGCAGCACACAGTTGCCCACCTTCATTTTGGAAAAACGCAATTGACAGATTAAATAAAACAAAAAAAGTGTTAATGCTTGCAGAATCTGATGGATACCATCCAGGAGGATTTGAGTTAATTGAAATGTTTGATATGAGCTATAATTGGTCTGGACATCATGTTTTAAATAGTATAGCTAAAAAAGAAAACAATTCTGATAACTTAATTAAAAACATAAATAGAAATTTAAATGATTATAGTAAAAAACATATACTTATGAATTTTACTTCAAATCATGACGAAAACACTTGGGCTGGAACGGTATTCGATAGATATGGAGCTGGTGCTAAAACATTTTCAGCACTCACCTATTTCTTGCCTGGAATACCGCTTATTTATAGTGGACAAGAATATGGATTAGAGAAAAGACTAGAGTTTTTTGAAAAAGATTTTATTCCAAAAAATAAAATTGAATATTTTGAATTTTATAAGAAATTAAATATTATTAAAAAAAAAAATAAGACTCTAAATATTAATTCAGAAATAAAATTTGAATCAATTGATTTAGGAAATAAAAATTTAGTTTTATTTAAAAGATCTGATTCTGGTGAGTCTATTTACTTTTTAGCAAACCTTTCTAATGAAACTCAAGAAATAAAAACCGATTTTGAAGGAAATTATAAAAGTTTATTAATTGACTCTAATTATAATTTAAATAAAAACAATCTTCAAGCATGGGAATTTCATGTTTTAAAATAAAATTTGTAATATTTTTTAATCAATCTCCATATTGTAAACAATTGCAGAAATATGCACAATTTGCATAAACAAAACGATAACAAAAAGGTATTTTAAGAAACCAGCAGAGTATAGGACAAAGAAATGACTTCCTGTATTATAAGTAGTGTATGCCATGGTTAGGATTATAGAAAAACCCAAAAATCTCAATAGTAATTTTTAATTGATGCTACCATACTAAAATAATATCGGTTTTCTAAAACTTTTTATAGATGATTGTGTGTTATAACCTACTTACTGGGATTAGAAGTTCTGAACTTAAAGTATATATGCACTACTATTATTTATATTTAATTTTTAGATGCATTGTAAAATTGCATTCCTAAGTTAGCCTTATTATTATGATCGAACAAAGTAGCATTATCCCAGTGCGACCCATTAGCCCATAACGTAGAGCAACCTGTTGACACCCAAGCAGGCTCCCAATAAACAATTCCCTCTCCTCCACTTTCATATATTTTTGTTTTTAAATCATTTAAGTAATCTAATTGTCCTTTTTGAGAAGCAGGATAACCAGAAATTAAAGCATTTTCATTAAAAATATTATTTGCAGAATCAGCATTATCTAAAGTAAAAGGATACCCAGTTTCTACAATCATCAATCTTTTATTATATGTTTCTATTAATATTTTAATAGGTGTTTCGATAGTGTTTAAATCATACTCAGACCACAAAGGATAATAAGATAAACCAATCCAATCATAATCTGTTATTCCTGCATCAGTTGCTTGCTCAAACCACCAGATTCCATTCTCAGGCTGAGCAATATGTAACATTATTTCAATTTTTTTATTTTTTGAGGAATTAATATCTCTAACGGCTTTAATTCCTTTATTTATTATTGATGAATTTCTTGACCAATCAATAGGCCATTTTATTTCTCCATTTTGTAAAATCATAGCATTAATTTCATTACCAACTTGTACTATATTAGGAAGCAGACCTTCATTAGCTAAATTATTCAAGGCATCAAAAGTGTAATTGTAAAGTAAATCACCTAAAACCTCAATATTATTTATTTGACTCAACCAAGCAGATGGTATTTCTTGATGAGATGGATCCGCCCACGTATCTGAATAGTGAAAATCTAATAAGACATTCATTCCCTCATTTTTAGCACGCTGAATAGATTTTTTTACATCAACAATATTAGAATAGTTTGTCCAGTTAGGGTTATGCCACAATCGAATACGTACTAAGTTAGTTCCTGCTTCTGAAAAAATTTTATATGGATCCTTGAAATTACCATTAAAATCTTTGTAAGTCGCATTACAATCTTCCATTTCATTTACATAAGATAAATCTGCACCATAATAAAAATTCGTGTTTTTATTTTCTTGAACTTCAGATTCTGAATCTTTTTTGTTACAAGAAATTAACAAAACGGAAATAAGTATAATAATTAAATATTTTCTCACAATCTAAATATAGTCATTATCTAAACTTTTATAAATGACTGTGTGTTTTAACCTACTTACGAGGATTAGAAGTAGCTGAATTGACGGATATGCATATGGTTTAATCATTTGGTCTTTCAGGAATATGAACAACATCAATTTCAATTTCATTTCCATATTTTACTCTAATTGAACATAATATAGATACACTTTTTCCATCGTAAACAGCAGGTTTCATTACAGGCATTTTTCTAAGCACTCTTAAAATTTCTGCTTGAACAGTTAGCTCTGAATTTCTAACTTTCATACCAGTCAGATTTCCTTTTTCATTGATTATAAAAAAAGCTTCTACTTCCTTTGGTTCTGAAAGTTTTAAATCTTTTGACACATTCAGGTTAAACTCTCGTTTTATAAATGTGGATATTTTATTATTAAAACATTTCTTTATTTCTTCTATAGAAAGGTCCTCACAACCATAATAGACAGGCACTATCTCTACATCTTTTAATATCATCCTATCATCAGGACTATAGTTTGCTAAACCATCATCTTTTGACATAATGCTACATAAACTTAATATTGCCTGTTCTTCTTCTTCTGTAATATATCCCTGTGCCATCACCTGTTGTTGAACAGCATTTATTTTCATTATTAATTCACTTTTTGTGTTATTTTGTCCAAAAGAAACAAGTGGAATAAACAGTAAGAGAAGAAGTTTTTTCATATTCTTAAATTTAACTCAATTCTTAGTGCAATCAAAATAGTTAGCAGTAGTTACATCTTTTAACTCAGTAAAAAACCAAAAAAATCTCAATAGTAATTTTTAATTGGCGCTACCCTACTTAAATAAGATCGGTTTTCTATTGACGGGAGGTGTTTGTATAAGTATATGTAATAATAAACCTTACTGTGTTTTAATGCCGATAATACATTGTTGTGTGCTTTTATTAATTATTATCAATACTTCTTAAGAAGCTTCCGACAGCTTTAGCCATTTTTTCAGGCTGGTCAATCATTGTCATATGAGCAGCATTACCAATAATTTTAACGCTTGCATTTTTTGACAGTTTTTGATATTTATACATGGTTTCTGGTCTTGCTTCGTCGTATTCGCCTGTTACAAAAAGTATAGGTACTTCAATTTTATCTAAATCAGATGTGCGATCAAAGTCAATAAGCGTACCCGTAGCGGTGAATTCAGTTGGTCCCCACATATAATTGTATACATTCTCATTAAAACCAGGCACGTTTTCGCATTCCACATTAGGGATATAAGGCCAACTTTTTCTAGACAAGTGGCGCGAATAAAAAGAATCAACAGCAACTAGATATTCAGGTGCTTTATAATTCTCTAGAGCTTCGTATTTATGGATTGTATCCTGTAATTCAATAGGCATTTGAGACAATAAGATTGTTGCATCCTTAATCCAATCTGCAGTACTAATCATTGGACTTGAAAAAATAACAGACTTTACACCTTCTGGTTTTTTAGTAATCATATACTCTATTAAGAAAGTACTGCCGCAAGAATGACCCAGAATATGAAGCTCCTTCAGATTTAAACTTTTTCTTAAATGATCAATTTCGTCTACAAATCTCTCCGTATTCCATAAGGTTGTATCGGTTGGTCTTTGCGAGTTTCCTGAACCTAGTTGGTCATAAAAAATAATAGGTCTTTCGTCACCCAACAAAGAAAAACCCGGAATCATTGAGCAACTTCGAGAACCAGGTCCACCATGTAAAATCAACAAAGGGATCCCGTTTCCATCTCCAATGATTTTATACCATATTTTTCCTCCTTCAACAACAACATATCCTTCCCTTTCAAAACCTTTTTGACAAGACATATTTATAAATAAGAAGAGTGTTATAAATAAGTACACTAGTTTATTCATCGTCTTAATTTATACAATTAGTTTTAATGTTTTTATTCATTTATTCCCAGTTAAAATCCCAAACAGGTTTTGCATTTAGCAGATGTTTAACAAAATAATTCCAACGCTTTTTAATAAAATAATTTCGTGATTTACCAACATAACCATGTCTCTGACTTGGAAAAATTAGCAAATCAAACTCTTTGTCTGCATTGACTAAAGCTTCAGCTAATTTAAAAGTTGCAGATGGATTTACATTATCATCAATACCGCCATGTACTAATAAAAGTTTCCCTTTTAAATTTTTCGCATTTGTAATATTTGACACCTCTTCATACGTTTCATCAACTGGCCAACCTTGATACATTTCTGGCCACCAAGCTTTTTCCATTCTAAAGTCATGATCTCCTGAACTTGCCACTCCAACTTTGTAAACATCTGGAAAGGCTAACATGGCTCTTCCTGTATCATAGCCTCCAGCCGAATGGCCAAATATCCCAACTTTGTCAGTATTTATCCATGAATATTTTTGTCCTAAATGTTTAATAGCTAACACATGATCTTCTAAATTATTTCCCATATTTTTATAAGAATGATCATGAAATTCTTTTGAGCGTCCGGACGTGCCTAGACCATCAACATTCATAACAATGAATCCAAATTCTGCTAGGGACTGATTACTAAAACTGTGATCAAATGATTTTGGGAATACTTGTGTATGCGGCCCAGTATAAGTTGCATCAATTATCGGATAAGATTTAGTTGAATCAAAATTTGTTGGCTTCCACAAGGCACCATAAATAGTAGTTTTTTTATCTTTTGCTGTAAGTTGAAAAATTTCTGGAGATTGCCATCCTTTGGATTGTGCATCAGAAACATCAGCTGTTGTTAGTTCTGTTAAAATTTTTCCGCTCCGCGAACTTCTTAATACAGTTCTTGTTGGAATATTTATAGTTGAATAATTATCTACAAAATACTTTCCGTTTTTTGAAAAATTAATGGAATGATGAGTGTTTCCCGGCGTTAATAAAGTTACTTTACCTTCATAGTTAACTCTATATAGTTTTTGATAATAAGGATTGCTATTAGACTCTTTTCCTGACGCCATAAAATAGATTTCTTCTTTATCTTCATCAGTATATACAACTGAATTAATGTAATAATCCCCAGTAGTGATGGCTGATATTTTGTTGGTTTTTAAATCGACCATATAGAGTTGCCTCCAACCACTACGTTCAGATAGAAAAATAACCTTTAGCTTTTCTTGTAATTGGCGAAACCAAAAATTATCAATATTAGTTTTACTTGTTTCTTCAATAAGTATTTGCTCTTTTTCATTATTGAGATTTATGTGTTTTAAAACCTTTTTTTTGTAACCTCTTTCCAAATAATCTGCCAATAACTCTCCAGATTGTTTCATCCCTTCAATTGAAACTGAGTTTACGTGTGTTCCCGTTGGCAAACTTGTTTTGACTTCTTTTTTGGTTTCAACATTATAAAAAACTGGGGTCACCATTACCATAGTTGTATCTCCTGGAGAACCGCGATAATAGGACAATAGTTTTGGTTTATAAAGGGAATCAATACTATGATCTAACATGTACATTTTTTCTGCATTTCTTGTATCAATAATATTAGTTACTATCCAATTTGAATCCTCTGACCAATTCATAAAAAAACGTTTAGGTCTTTCACCATTTTCGCCTTCCATTTTATCGTACCAATCATATCTAGTGGCATATTCGTAACCTCTTTTACCTTCAGTACTTAATTGAAATTCTTTACTTGATTCAATTGATTTAATAAAAAGATTGTAGTCTTTGGTATATGCAATCCATTTTCCATCAGGAGATTTTGCTTCAAATGGATTTTTTTCTTCTTTTGGTTTTTCTTCTTGTAATGTTAGTTGATAGGATTTTAGATTTAAAACATAAGATTTATCTTCAAATTTAAATTCTAGATTTTCTTTTCCCCTTTTTTCAATATTAGATAAGGATAACTGATTTTCTTTTATCAATTTTTCTGAAAATTCAGTTAAGGCACTCGCCATTTTATTATGATTAAATAAATCTACTACTTTAGTATTTTTAAAATCAACTAACTTATACGTTTTCTTATTTTTGCTATAGTCAATGAACCAGAGTCCTGTGCCATCTTTAAACCAATTAATTTTCGTTTTGAGATTAAAATCAGTTTTATTATTGTGATTGTCATGCAAAAAACTAACTGCGCGCTTATAGTCTTCGTGAGTAACCTCTTGAGAATATAGAGGGCTTAAGATTAATTGAAGCGCTAAGAATAACAAAGAAATCTGTTTCATTTTTTATTAATATAAGAGTTTATTCGTTTTTCCATAATAGATAGCGTTATGGTTCCCTCTTCAAGAATAACCTCATGGAATTCACGAATATCAAATTTCTCTCCTAAGGCTGTTTCTGCTTTTTTACGAAGCTCTCTTATTTTTATTTCTCCTATTTTATATGACAAAGCTTGTGCTGGCCAAGAAATATATCGATCTGTTTCTGTAGTAACTTCATGAATTGATAAAGCTGTGTTTTTAGACATATAATCAATCATTTGTTGCCTTGTCCATCCTTTTGCATGTACGCCTGTGTCAACAACCAATCTGCAAGCTCGCCACATTTCATAGGTTAACTGACCAAATTTCTCATAAGGTGTTGTATAAATATTCATTTCATCTGCTAAATATTCTGAATACAAACCCCAACCTTCTCCATAAGCAGAGAGATATAATCTTCTTCTAAAACTTGGAATGTTTTCAGGCAATTCATTATTCAATGAGATTTGTAAATGATGCCCAGGAACTGCTTCATGAGCAGTTAAAGCAGGAATTGTATATAAAGTTCTACTTGGTAAATTGTAGGTGTTTACCCAATAAAACCCTGCTGTTGTTTCACTACGAGAACCAAAATATCTGCCTCCCGTATAATTTGGAGCAAGGTCTGCTGGAACTGGAACAACTCCATATGGCTTCCTTGGTAATGTTTTGAAAAATTTAGGTAGTTCAGCGTCTATTCTTTTCGCAATATCACGTGCGAATATTAACAACTCATCAGCGGTTTTTGGATAAAATTGTTCATCTGTACGTAGAAATTTTAAGAATTCCGCAAAGCTTCCTTTAAACCCTAAATCATCAATAATTTTTTGCATTTCTTCTTTAATTCTTGCCACCTCATTTAATCCAATTTGGTAAATATCATCAGCAGAATATTGACTGCTTGTCGTAAAATAGTTAATTCTATTTTGATAAAATTCTTTACCATTTGGAATTGTTGATATTCCTAAACCTTTTCTTGTATTTGGAAAATATTCATTTTCAAAAAAACTTTTAATTTTTTTATATTGATCTATGGCATTTTTTTGAACACTTTTCTTGGCTACTTTAACTATAGAATCTTTTAGCCTATTTGAAAGCGATTCTGGCAAATTAAGAAATGGTTTATAAAATTCACTTTCTGTTGAATATGAAACTATGTGTTTGTTATAAGTGTAATCATAATTACTAAAAACTGCTCTTGGTTGCGCCATACCTTCTTTTATTGAAGCTCTTAATAAATTTATATTATAATCTATGCGTTGTGGCAAACTATCAAGTCGTTTTAAGTAATCCAGAACCTGTTTCTTGTTTTCAAGAGTTCGGTTTCCCATTCTAGCCAAATTCAAATGAAAAGCATTTTCGTTAGTAATGGTATTTAAATACATTTTGTATTTATTTGAATCTATTTCGTGTTTCAAAACGAATAATAACAACTCTCTTGAAATTATTTCTGTTTCAGATAATCCGTCAACAGAAATCATTTCTAATTTTTCTATTATTTCCTTAGAAAAATCAGCTTCCGCTTGATGATACTTAATCGTGTTTTCCACAGACTCATTACTCTTAAATTCATACTCTCTTTCAGCTTCATATTTTTCAATAATTGCATTTAACTTATCGGATTCTTTAGAACAAGAAAAAACAAGTGGAATAAATAGTAATAGTAGGATTAGTTTTTTCATATTCTTAAATTTAACTCAATTCTTAGTGCAATCAAAATAGTTAGCATTAGTTACATCTTTTAACTCAGTAAAAAACCAAAAAAATATCAATAGTAATTTTTAATTATTCCTACCCTACTAAAATAAGATCGGTTTTCTTTTGACGGGAGGTGTTTGTATAAGTATGTATAATAGTGAGGTTCTACATTTAAGATAAATATTACTAAATTGTAATTAATATAATTATCTCTAATTAATATTATTAAATATGAGAATTAAAATGTTATTAGCAATATTAATTCTATTGCCAAGTTCAATTTGTAGTCAACAGTTTAATTCAATTAATATTGAAGATAAAATGATATGGTTTCAGGAAGCTAAACTTGGAATATTTATTCATTGGGGAATTTATTCTGTTAACGGAATAAGCGAATCATGGTCTTTTTACAATGGATACATTTCTCATACTGATTACATGAAACAATTGGATGGCTTCAATGCAAAAAATTATGATCCAAAAGAATGGGCTAATCTTATTGCAGAAAGTGGAGCGAAATATACCGTTATCACATCAAAACATCATGATGGATTTGCTCTTTGGGATTCAAAATATGGTAAATTAAATTCTTTAGAAAGCAGTAAATCTAAAAAAGATTTACTTACTCCATTTGTTAAAGAAATTAGAGAAAAAGGATTGAAATTAGGCTTGTACTATTCTCTTCCAGATTGGTCCTATAAAGATTATACCAATCATACAAATAAAATAAAACGATATAGTATTCAAGATAAACCTGAAAGGTGGCAAAAATTCTTGAATTATAGAGATAATCAACTTGTGGAATTAAAAAGTAGATACAAGCCAGACTTATGGTGGTTTGATGGAGATTGGGAGCATAACGCAATTGAATGGAAAAGTAAAGAGTTAAAAACAAAGCTTCAAAAAAACTTTCCAAATGTTATTGTTAATTCAAGGTTGAATGAATTTGGAGATTATGAAACGCCTGAAATTGGAATTCCCGTTTATAGACCATCAAGTAAATATTGGGAGCTTTGCATGACAATAAATGATTCTTGGGGGTATCAACAAAACGATAACAATTACAAAACTCCTCTCCAAGTAATTGATCTTTTTGTAGACACCCTAAGTAAAGGAGGGAATCTTTTACTAAATATTAGTCCTAAACCAGATGGAAACATTCCAGAAAAACAAAAAATTATTCTAAAAGAATTAGGCAAATGGAGCAAAAAACATAATTCTGCTATTTATTCAACTCAGAAGGGCATTCCTTATGACCATTTCTATGGCCCATCTACTTTAAGCAAGGATAAAAAAACTTTATTTTTATTTTTAAGAGATATACCTAAAGACAATCAAATTGTTGTAAAAGGAATTTCTAATAAAATAAACAGAGCTTATATTGTAGGCAACGGAACTGTACTTAATCAGCAACTATTATGTAAAGTATATTGGAATAAATACCCCGGTTTAACATATATTGAAATTCCTAAAGTAACTATCGATCCATATTATACAGTAGTTGCACTTGTTTTAGATAGTCCAATTAAATTATTTAATAAAAATACAGGTGCAGTTGAAAATAATTAATCAAAAAATTATTAAGAAGGTATTTGTAAGCGGATGTTTTGATTTATTTCACAGTGGACATGTTGAATTTTTTAAAAATGCAAATAAATAAGTAGATGCCCTACGCTGTTAAATAAAAATTAAAAAGAATAGCCCTTATTGTTTAATAAAAATATATTTTTGAATCTATTAAAATATGAATAAGAACACTAAAACTTCAATCACTCAAAATGTCTTTAGAATTATACTGGCAATTTTCATTACTTACGCAGGATTTAGTCACTTAACTTATAATCGTATAGACTTTCAGGCACAAGTACCCGATTGGCTTCCTTTAAGCAAGGACTTAGTAGTCATATTATCGGGCTTCGTAGAGATAGCTTTAGGTCTTGGTTTAGCTTTTTGGAAAAAAGAACGTGTTAGGTTTGGCTGGGCGCTTGCAATATTTTTTATATTGATTTTTCCAGGTAATATTGCTCAATATCTTGATTCAAAGGATGCTTTTGTTGGAGTATTGGATTCTGATGAGGCAAGACTAAGACGTTTATTTTACCAACCAATTTTAATTGCTTGGGCTTTATGGTCTACAAGTGCTTGGAAAGCATGGAGGGACTCAAAAAACAGAAAAGAAAACTGACATTAAAATAACAGGAAATGAAGATACAATTGAAAAACAACTAACAAGTTATTAGATATTAAATTTTAGCAGATGCAAATAAATATAATTTTTATTTCATAAATCTCTACATAAATAACTTAAAGTATTTTAAATTATTTTTGATAAAAATTATACAAAAGTTCCCCAAAATGTTGTGTCCAAAAGAGTAAAAGAACTTTCCATAAAGGATTATCTTAAAATTAAAGGTTGTACCCAAGCTTGCTTAGTTTCACCTATTTTATAAGGATTTTCTATTAAATCACTAGAATTAATTTTTGCTCTTACAAATAGATCATTTTCATTAAAAGTATAATAAGATGAAGTACCCTTAACCCTTTTTAATTCTTCTACACTATAACTACCTTTACGATAACCCATAAAAATAATTTCGTATTCAACACCATCTTTCGGTTCAACTTCGACAAAAAACTTTTCCTTGCTTCGATAAACATTTTTCAATAAAACACCAGAAGAAGAATAAAAATTTCCGGCTTCCATAGCATCAATCAAGCTCGCTGTTTCTATTTCTTGTGAATTTACCATAACCCATCCTCTACCTGTGTTACTATAGTTGCTGGATTGTATATGATAATTATGGCTATCATCAGTTGCTATACCTAGCAGCAATGGTTTTCCTTCATTATAATAAGAAATATTAATTAAATCCCACATGCTTTCAAGATCTATATGCATATCATCTCCATTGTTATTTACCGAAGGATGTCCATTGTAAACTTCAAAAAATCGTTCTCCACTTAATTTTTTTAAATCCTCTGTATTAATGCCATATCCAAAATTGGGATGATTAATGTGAGCAAACATTGGAACATTAAACTTCTTTCTTTGAGCATGAACTGCATCTAAAGTTTTTTGCATAACCTCGTAAACAGAATGACCATTAAAAGGTTTGATTTTTTCTTTTATATTAGTCACATTGATGTGAATAGGTTTGTTTTCAAAAGAGGAAGTCACCTCTTCTGACCTGATGATTAAAAATGAATTAGTATCCTCAAGTTTTGATTTATATTCTTCAAAAGTTTTTAGTCGAACATAAGTTCCGCTAGTATCAATTTTTGTTTCAACCCAAGCTCCAAAATTTTTTTGATATTTTTCTAGAGTCTTATATTGCTCATCTAATGGTTTTAATTTATACCAGTATTGTTCACTGGCTATTGTATTATGATCAGAAAGGGCAATGAACTGATAGTCATTATCTTTGTACCACTTAATTATCATTTCAGGAAAATCATCACCATCACTCCAAAAAGAATGGGTATGTAAATTTCCTTTTTGCCAATATTGCTCAGGTAATTCTTGTCCATAAGAAAGGAATGGAATAAATAGTAGTATTAGAATTAGTTTTTTCATAACAAATATTTGATTTTAGTAATTTAAATAAAATAATAGTTCAATTTACATCTATTATAAAATTTAATAGTTCGATTAGTTGTCTTACCTGTATTAGAAGTTACTGAATTAAAATAAAAAGTTTTACGTATGTCTTATGTCAAGCAGTATAAATTAATTTAGAGAACCTAAAGCCTAGCACAATAACTGATATTGAAGAAGGATTAAAAATCATTAATAATGTATCTTTTATAACAAATTCACAATAATACATACTATAATATATTTTATCAATTACTATACATAACTTATTTTAAATAAAGTATAATTCGTCGATACATTTTAGACATTAGTCGAATTTTCCAATGGATGGCGTCTAATAAAAATAAATAAAATAAATAAAAAAACTAATTTAAACAAAACATTATTTAACGAATCTTTTTATTTTAAAATGAGAGATTCAATATTTTAAACAACTAATAATATACTATGAAAACATTTAAAATTCTAATGACATCCTTTATCGTTATTGCTTTTGGGTTTAATATTCAAGCTCAAACGATAAAAGGAAAAGTTTCTGACACAAATGGGGTCACTTTACCTGGTGTTAATGTTATTATAAAAGGCACTAACAACGGAGTTAGTTCTGATTTTTCTGGAAACTATTCAATTACAACTTCAAGCAATGATGCCATTCTTGTTTTTTCTTTCGTTGGATTCACTACCCAGGAAATTGAAATAAACGGACAATTGGAAATTGACGTTGTTCTATCTGAATCAGTTTATGAATTAGATGCTGTAAATCTAATTTCAAATGGATATGAAAGAATTTCAAGAAACAAATTAACTGGAGCTGCTGAAAATATTGATAAATCTTTTTTTGAAAACTCTTATAAAACAACACTTCAAGAAGGGCTACAAGGTAGTGTTGCTGGTTTACAAATATTTTCTAACAATAACCACCCACAAGCAATTCCTGAAGTAATTATTAGAGGAGTTGGATCAGCCTTTCAAGAAGGAGTTGGTCTTATCGCTTTTGGTTCTCCAAAGGCTGTAACAGGTAATCCGGCTATGAATACTCCCGGAAGCCCTCTTTATGTTATTGACGGGGTGCCTACTTTTGACGGTCGTGATTTATCAACCATCAATGGTAATGATATTGCTTCTATTACTGTTCTAAAAGATGCTTCAGCTACAAGTATTTATGGAGCTCGTGCAGCAAATGGTGTTATTGTAGTTGAAACAAAATCAGGAAAATCTGGGAAATCTAGAATCACCTACTCATCTCAATTCGGTTCTTCTGAATTTACTGAAATGAATGGAAGAGCAAATTCATCTCAATTAAAAGAACTTTATAAAGAAGGATTAATAAACGCGAATTACTTAGGCATAACAAATGATGCTGGTGCTGAAGCTTTTGTGAATGCTCCATACAGATCAAATGGAACGCCAGATACATCTAATAAACCCTTTAATTCTAGTCAAAACACTGACTGGGGTAAGGAATTAACAAGAAATGGACAACTTTCTCAACATAATATTTCTGCTTCTGGAGGCAAGGATGGTAATTACTATTATATGTCCCTTGGTTATTTAAAGAATGATTCTCCTGTAAAAGAAATTGATTTTGATAGAGTAAATTTTAAAGTAAAATATGACACAAAACTTTCTCAAAAATTAAATGTTTCTACAAGCTTAGGTTTTAGTAAAGCAAATTCAAACAATCATGAAGTTGGAACTTCTTACTATAATCCATTTACAAGCATCAATAGAATAAGACCTGATTTTAGCATTTACAATGCTGATGGTAAAACATATAATACTGGTTTTAACTTTGCAGTGAATCCGTTAGGTATTTTAACTGATGAAACTAGAAAAGTTCAAACAAATGATTTTAGAGGAGCGTTGAATTTAAATTATGAAATAACACCTGGTTTGACTTTTGAGACTGCTCTTAGTGGAGATTATGAGTTAACTGAAAATTATGACAACTTTCCTTCTTATCTAGGAAAAGGATATAATAATAGTAGAAAAAGTTATGCAATTCAAAAAAACACAAATGTATTTAACTGGAATGCAAGAGCTTTATTACGTTACATTACTCAAATTGGAGATGACCACAACCTAAATATATTTCTAGGGTCAGAAGGCAATGCTGTCGATGTAAGAGGGACTAACGTAAGTGTAGAAAATATGGGTGTAGGAAGCGAAACTCTAGATAACGGTTCAACAATAGACACTTACACGACTAGAAATGAATCTGCAATTAACTCTTTGTTTTTAAATGCAAATTATGATTTTCAAGAAAAATATTTAGTTACTGCTTCTTTAAGAAGAGACGGATCTTCTAGGTTTGGTGAAAACAGTAGATATGGAAATTTTTATGCCGTTGGATTTGGATGGAATCTACACAAAGAAGATTTTACAAATGATATTGAGGCTATAAATGTTCTTAAGTTAAGAACCAGTTATGGAATGACTGGAAATGATCAAATATCTGCTTATGGCTATTCAGGAACTTTTAGCACAACTGACCCTTATAATGGCTGGAGTGCAGCTACATTATCTTCAGCAGGGAATGCTTCTATTTCTTGGGAAGAAAATGTAACTTTTGACATAGGTTTTGATTTCTCTTTATTTAATAACAGAATTTCAGGATTTTTAGACTATTACAACAGAAAAACTTCTAAACTTTTATACAACCTACCTACATCAGGTCTTAATGGAGATAATTATGTTTTTCAAAATTTTGGAGGGATGGAAAATAGTGGTGTAGAATTGTCTTTAAATACCAAAAATATTATAAGTAAAACTAACGGTCTGGAATGGAATAGTTGGATTAATTTATCATCAAACAAAAATAAAGTTACTGAATTGGATTCTGATAATATTATTTCTCAAAGACACATAAGAAAAATTGGATCAGATTTCAACACTCTAATCCTTTACGGTTGGGCTGGTGTAGATCCTGCTACTGGTAATGAATTATATTTTACAGATGAAAGTAAAACTGAAACAACAACAAGTGTAGGATCAGCTAAAAAATTCGATCACGGAAAAACAACACCTGATTTTTATGGGTCTTTTACAAATATTATTTCCTATAGAAACTTTTCTGTAACAGCACAACTTTACTCATCTTGGGGAGGACAAATATATGATGTCAATGGCTACGCCCAAAATGACAACGGATATAGAAGAATGTACGACTATAGTAATACTTCTAAATACGTATATGACAACAGATGGCAAAAACCAGGAGACATAACAAATGTGCCAATGTATAAATTTGGAAATAGTTTTTCAAACAACTATAGCTCTAGATGGCTGCATGATGGAAGTTATGTGAGACTAAAAAAATTAGAATTGGCTTATAGCTTTCCAAATAATTTATTAGAAAACACATTTATTAGTTCAATGAGGTTACATGTAAGTGGTGACAATCTTTGGACTTACGTAAAAGACGATACATTGACTAATGATCCTGAAATAGGTGGAATTACAGGTATTGCTAGTTGGGATACACCTTTAAGTAAGACATTTTATTTAGGACTTAATGTTTCCTTTTAATTAAAAAAATATAATCAAATAAAAATAAATTATGAAAAAAATATATTTAATAACATTAGCCTCCTTTTTTACTTTTTTATCATGTACAAAAGAAGAGTTTTTAGACAAAGACCCTTATAACTTACTGCTTTCTGAGAATGTAGTTACAAATATTGAATCGCTAACTTCTGCGACATATGGAGCTTATAACAATTTTCAAAATGTATACTATAACAATTCATATGTTCCAATTTTAGGAGACATGATGTCTGATAACGTTAATGCTACTTGGTCTCTTTTAGGTAATATTGATAAATACGCCCCTACTAACGCTACAGATAGCTATGTAAAAAGAGTTTGGGATCAAATAGGAAAACAAATTGCTCATACTTCAATAGTAATTAGAGAAGCTGAAGCATTGGATTTTGGAGGAGATCAAACAAAGGCTAATAACTTAATAGGACAATTGTACGTTGCACGTTCGCTTGCCTACTTTGATATGCAAAAATTATTTGCTCAGCCTTATAATTTTTCAAGCGATGCTTCTCATTTGGGAGCAACAATAGTAGACGAAAATATAATTGGCGATGAAATAATTAACCCTGCAAGAGCTAAAACTTCAGTGGTATACGCAAAAATTATTACTGACATACAAAAAGGAATCACTTTAATTGGAGATGATACAAGCTCAGCTTACTTATTAAATAAAAATTCTGCAAAAGCTTTATTATCAAGAGTCTATTTATACAAGGAAGATTGGACAAATGCTAGTACTTTAGCATCTGAAGTAATAAATAGTGGTAAATACTCGTTAGTTTCAAATGCCACATACGTAGCTAGTTGGGCTGCAGAAACAACAACTGAATCGATTTTTTCTATAAAAAACACAGAAACTGATAATGGAGGAACTAGTGCAATTCCTTATTTATACGGAAGACCACGTTTTAAAGCCACCCCTGATTTAGTTTCAGCAATTGATGCAGATGATGTAAGAAGTAATTTAATAGCTGCTAACAAAGCGTTAAAATACCCTGCATATTCTACACGCGATAACAACACGCCATTAATTCGTCTTTCTGAACTATATCTTATACAAGCAGAAGCACTAGCAGAATTAGGCGGAGCAAGTGAAGCTGCAGCAAGAACTGCTCTTAACATGATTCTTTTAAGATCAAATCCAGCAGCAACTGCATATACAGAATCTGGTCAAGCTTTAAAAGATGCTATACAACATGAAAAACGAAAAGAACTTATGTTTGAAGGGCATAGATTGTTTGACTTAACTAGAAAAAAGAAAAGTTTTACAAAATACAGTACTTCTAGTTTAGTTCCAATAACTGTTAGTTATCCTAACAATTACACTATTTTACCTATTCCTCAAGCTGAAATAGATGCCAATACAAGCATTTCTCAATCAGATCAAAATACTGGTTACTAATAATTATTTGAAATAACCTAAAAAATGTTCAGAATTTATAAATTTACATTCTGAACATTTTTTTATAAAATTAATTACATGAATAAATTCCTGTTAATATTAGCCACTACCCTGCTTGTTTCATGCAATAACAACTCAAGTAAAATTGAATTTGCCACAATTTCAGGAAAGGTCATAAATAGTAAAGAGACATTACTTAGAATAACGACTTATGATTATAGAACTAGTAAGAAAATTACAATTGATTCATCTGGATATTACAGAGATACAATCCGTATACAAAAAAAAGGATTCTATGGTTACCAAATTGGATCAACTTACACTTCAATTTATTTAGACAAAGGTGACAACCTTAAAGTAGATCTAGATGCTAATGAATTTTTTAAATCAATAAGTGCAAGCGGAAAGGGTGCGGAAATAAATAACTTTAAATTTAATAGAGATAGATTAATGAATGAATTAGTAGGTGATGCTAAAGAATTTTTTGTAGTTCCGTTAGAACAATTTTTAGATAAATTAAGCAGTAATAAAATAGCATATTCAGAGCAATTAGAAGAATCTAATCTAATCTTAGAATATAAAGATATGTTTAGAAAAATGAACGAATACAACTACATCCTTACAAAATTTAATTATGATAAATTCAATCATTATCATTTAAAGGAACATCCAATTCTTCCAAATGGCTACAATGATCTAGTTTTGAATATGGATATAGATGATAACAATTCTTTCCATTTCGATAAGACCTATCGAACTCTTATAGTAGAACATTTCCGTTTAACATCAAAAAATGCGTTAATAGAAAATCCAAATTTATCTTTAGTGAATTTTGTTGACAATAAAATTAAAGATATAAAAAGCACTGAAATTAAAGATCAAATTATTAGCATGCTTTTTAGAACACAAATCAAATTAGATAATAAAAACATTGATTCTGATTACAAAAGAATACACAATCTATTAAGTTCAAAAAACTTAAAAGAAAAACTAACTGAAAAGTATAAAGCAATTGGAATTTCAAAGCCTGAAACTACTGCAGCATCTTTTAATTATGAAAATCACAAGGGTGGTACAACATCTCTAAATGACTTAAAAGGAAAGATTTTATATATAGATATCTGGGCAACTTGGTGTGGGCCTTGTATAAATGAAATGCCTGCATTAACTGAATTAATAAAGTACTTTAAGGGGAAAAATATTGAATTTGTTAATATATCTATTGACACGAAAAATCAATATGATAAATGGAGAGCAATGGTTCCTGAACTAAATGTAGGTGGACTACAATTAATAGCTGATAATGGTTTAAAATCAGAATTCATGAAAGCTTACAGCGTAGGGTTAATTCCAAGATCAATTTTAATTGATGAAAACGGTAAAATAATTAGTGCTATGGCTCCCAGACCATCAGATCCTAAAACTAAAAATTATTTAAACGAATTATTATTAAAAAATCCTATTTTAGTTTCTTCTAATAAATAAATCAAATCGTTATAAATTAATAATATTTTGTAATAATTATGATTTAATTTTTCAAGTATTTAATACTTATTCTATATAAATCTCGTTAGAATCATTTAAACTATTTAAATATCTGAAGAATGATATAACACATCATAATCAGCTTAATAATTTTATTTATTTCAACTATAAAATTTTAAAAGAATTAACTAAATTTATAATCATGAAAAACGTATTCAGAATTATTAGTTTTATAGAAGGGATTTCCTATTTATTGCTTCTTTTTGCTGCAGTACCAATTAAATATTTTCAAGGAGATGAATCTTATGTAAAAATTCTAGGAATGCCACATGGAATTTTATTTATAAGCTATATTATTTTAGCAATTTTGATTCAAAAGAAAATGAAATGGAATCTAAAAACTATGGGAATTATAGCGCTTGCTTCTATAATCCCTTTTGGTACTTTTTATATAGATATAAAGTATTTACGGAGCCTGTAAAAGGATGTTTTTCTTAAATAAAGAGCAATACCTACACTTTCTAGTAATAGATGATTGCTATCTTATCAAAAAGAATTGGAAACTCCCCTACTTTTAATTTACAATTGACTTTAAATATATTATAATTATGCAGTAAAGTACATTAAAATTCCTATCACTATCAGAACCAGAATAACTGAAAGAATAATATCCATATTTGAATAAGACTTCTCTTTAAAATCTTTAGAGTTTAAGTCTAAATTTCCAAATGATAATCCTCGTGTTTTTACATAATCTGGCTCTGCAGTTAATAATGTGACTGAAACACATAAAATAACAGAGAAAAGAAATAAAATTATGGCCATGTGAGCAAAATTTATTGTTGCAAAAGAAAATAAAAATCCAGAAACAATTTGACCGTTTGATATTTCTGGTTGATAGTATATTTCTGAACCTAACCTAAGAATCAATAAAAACAAACCCATAAACAGAGTCGTTATAGATGCTTGTGAAGTAACTCTTTTCCAAAGAATTCCTAATAAAAATACAGCTGTCACGGGCGGAGCTATATAAGATTGTACATTTTGTAAATATTGATACATTACTCCTCCTCCTATTTTTTCCATCACTGGTATCCACACTATTCCTAAAACAACAATAACTGTTGTTGCTATTTTTCCAACATTTATCAATTGAGCTTCAGATTTATTAGGTCTAATTTTTTTATAAATATCTATAGTAAAAATTGTGGAACAAGAATTAAAAACTGAAGCTAACGAACTCATAAGTGCAGCCATTAATCCACCTGCAACCAAACCTTTTAAGCCTACTGGCAATAGAGTGTTTACAAGCATTGGAAATGCCCTGTCAGCTTTAGTCACAACGTATGTTTCTGGGTCTTGAATAGTAAGAGCAAAAGCAATAATTCCAGGTATTAAAAAAATCAAAATTGGAAGTAACTTTAAATATGCTCCGAAAATAGCGCCTCTTCTTCCAATTTTAATGTTATTTGCCGCTAAAGTTCTTTGAACAATGTATTGATCAGTACACCAGTACCAAATACCAACTATTGTTCCTCCAATCAAGAGTCCAGTCCATGGAAAATCAGGATCTGTCATTGGTCTCCACATATTAAAGTGATCTGGACTAACGGCAATAACTGTCTCTCTTAATTCTCCCCAACCTCCAACTTCTTGCAAGCCTAAATATGTAATTATCAATGAACCTAATATCAAAACTATTGTTTGAAGAGTTTCAGTATAAATAACCGCTTTCATCCCCCCTATTACAGTGTAAATACCAGTAAAAATTACTATACCAATAGCTCCATACCAAAATGGGATACCTAATAACTCAGATACTACAATTCCACCAGCATAAATAGTTACAGAAACTTTGGTTATTACATATGCTAATAATGAGAAAACTGATAAAAACCATCTGGATCTACTATCAAATCTTTTTTCTAAAAATTCAGGCATTGTGTATGCCCCACTTCTGATATAAAACGGAAGAAATAACCAGCCTAACAATAATACAATCCAAGCGTGTAATTCATAATGCGCCATTGGCGTTCCTGATTGAAAACCAGTTCCAGCTAATCCAACAACATGTTCTGAACCAATATTTGAAGCAAAAATAGAAGCACCAATTACAAACCAACCAACATTTCTTCCTGCAAGAAAGTAATCTTCAGTATTTCTGTTTTTTTGAATCACAACCCACACTGCAATTCCAATAAGTAAAAAAAAGTATATTCCTAAAACTACCCAATCTAAAGTTTCAAAAACTGTTTCCATGATATATAATAATTAGTGTAAATTTTAAGAAATTATAATTAATAAAAAAATTTAAATACATTAATTTTTTTCTCATAGTTTAATAAATTTAATTGATTGTTAATATTTTATAGAATTTTTCTTATATTAAAAATCCTTTTATTTAATGAATGCATAGAAATCTTTATAATATTGAATTTCCAGATGGCATAAAATCTATTTATGTTAATGGAAAATATTATACTAAAGAA